>JAEEGI010002967.1_pt1 | contig 40933 bp, 26 predicted proteins | sample 8958751 | NCBI WGS metagenome assembly JAEEGI01 (sample SAMN16246545, study PRJNA631951) | gut metagenome | biome: gut microbiome; feature: rumen; material: KS-attached | host: Bos | place: Iran: Karaj | collected 2018-10 | reverse complement strand
TTATAATGTAATTAAAAAATTTTTTTTGTATGAAAAAATGAAAATTTTATATTCCTAATATTTAAATATTAAATATATAAAAAATAAGAAATATATTTTAAATTAATTAAATATTTTTATATTTCATTTTTTTGTTTTTCATCTATTATAATATCTTTATTTTTATCATTTGGATTATTTATAATTTCATTATTAATTTTTTCAACAATAATATTATCATTTACCTTTTTAATTTTTGCAAATGAATTATTATTAATATCTAAAATATGATTTCCAATTACATTAATAGAACTTTGATTATTTAATTGATTATCATTTTTTTTTTGAGGAAAACATTTTGCAATTTTTCCACTTAAAAGAAAAAAAGGATTAAAAAATAAAAGGAAAATTAATAGACAAATAATATAAAAATCTAATAAATAGAATAAAGTTATATTATTAAAAATTTTTTTTGTTCCTAAACTTGTAATTGGACTAATGTGAAATAATAAATAATAAATTTTTTTATTATTTAAAAAAAGATAAAAAGAATTATATAAAGTTAGAAACATTCCAATTTCTAAAATTATTCTTATAATAATATCTCTTCTAAAAATTTTAATATTATATCCTCTTTTATTATTTTCTTTAATAGAAAAAAGAATAATAAGAATCAATATAAGAAAAATGAATAATCTAATCAAATTATGAATGGTTAAATTATGTTTTAAATGTTCAAAAAAAATTAAATGAGAATGATAAATTTTAATTTTATGAGTTAATCCAATATATCCTCTATAAAAAATTTGTTGATTATTATCCTTAAATTCATATAAAGGAAGATTATTAACAATATCAAATATTTTATTTTCTAAATATAAATCAGATTTATTTTCATAATCTAATTCAAAAAATCTATAATCTTCAACATTATCTTCACATTTAAATTTATCTATTGAATATAATAAATATTCCATTTCTTTTCTATTTTCATTTAAAGCATTTCCACAAGGCATTAATTCAGAAATTTTTAATTGAACAAGTACAATTCCATTTGCTTTTTCATTAGTATAATGTAAATAATATTCATTATTCAATTTAATATTTGTATAATTATAAATTGAATATTCAGGAATTGCAATTTTATCAATATAAATATGATTTATTGGACATTTTTTTGTTTTTGGTAAACATAATTTTATTCCATAATTAGAATCTAAATAACCACAATCATTAAAATTTTTTTCACAATCAAAATTAGAATAATCTTTTAAATAATCTATATAACTTAAATTATCATTTGATATTATTGGATTTAATAAAATACCTTTCCAAACAGAATAACTAACTGGAAATATTTTTTCTATATTTTCACATCCACTTTTTAACATTTTTTTATTACATTTTTTTCTAAATAATTGATTAGAAAATTCAGTGTCTACACTTAATAAACAATTACATGAATTTACTATTCCTTCCCATTGACCAAGACCTAATTGTTCATTTAAATAATAATTTGAATTATTTATTTTTGGAATTTCAGGATTAAAACTTATTATTGGCTTCATTTTCCAATTTTTAATTAAATCTATTATATAACCATTTGAACATTTTCTTGGAATTAAATACAATAATATTAAGATATTTAATATAATAAATATTAATAATTGAGAATAATCATGAATTTTGTAAATTTTTCTTAAGTAAATTATTTTATTTTCCATTTTTTAAATAATAAATAATAAATATATATTACAAAAAATTTAGAAACTTAAAAATGAATTAGAAAAAAAAAATAGAAAAAATGACTGAATAAAAAAATAAAAAAAAGCTTATCAAGCTATTTTTAATTTAATTGATTTAAGAGACAAAGTTTAAATACTTTTAAAGAAAAATTAATTCTGTTTCAAATATAAAACTTTTAAGATATAGAAATGATATTATTAAATGAAAATATAATAAAAATTAAATAATAAATTAAAATACAAAATATTACAAAGAAATCTAAACGATAAATATAATATATTTGCTCAAAATAAAATGATAAAACATTTAGAAGAAAATAAAATATTAAATAAAAATTCAGAAGAATTAAAAAAAGAAATTGAACATTTAAAAATTTTATTTTAGAAAATGAATTAAATATTAAGAATAATCAAAGTAATTTAATTTTGATATTGCAAAAAATTATTTTAAAGATAAAATTAATTCTTTGATTAAGGAAAAAGAAATAAATGATTTAAAACTTCAAATATCATTAAAAATTCTTAAACAAAAGAAAACATTAGTTTTGAAAATAAATTAAAAAAATTAGAAAAAACAAGAAAATAAAGTTTATTTAATTAATCAACAAATGAAATTCTTAATATTTTTATATTTGTCTTTTTTTATTTTAATATCAATAACTTTTTTTTAATTCAAATTTTGAAAAAATAAAGAACTCATTTTTATCTCTGAGCTAAAATAACTTATCATCATCATATCTTTTTTCTTTATTTCCTTAATTTCATTTCCAAAAATTTAAACATTTGTTTATTTGAAATTTAATATCTTAAATATTCTCTTTAAAAGTATAATTTTTAAATATACTTGTATAAAACAATTTCACTTTCTTTAATTAAAATATACCTTGATTTCCAAATAACAATTTCTTGTATTATATTATATTTATTATATAAATGATGAGGAATTTCAGGTTTATCTTTCATCCGATTAAACTAAAAATCAAAAGATTGAATTTTCTTTATGAAATAATCCTTTCAAATAATTATAATCATGATTATCTTCATAATCTTTAAATTCATTAGGGAAAGCATAACATTAATTTTCAAGAAAAAGTTTTTTTTAAAAGATAACCAAGAGATTCTAAATCATCTCTTCTACTTTGTTAACAACCTTTTAAAGAATTAATTGAAGCATTAAGTGTTGATCCAGTGAATAATTTATTTTCAGTATACCTTATATATTCTCTTTTTTTTCTTATTCTTTTTTATAATTGAAATCAAAATTTAACATATATGCTATAATTATTCTTGTCTAATCCAAATATAAATTTTTCTGTTTATATATCTCGATATATTAATTCTTATAGAGAAAAAAAAATAAACTTGTAAAAACATACTGTTGAAAAATAAAATAAAATTGTTTAATTAAATAATTCATATATAAAAAAATGATATTTATCAATAGTGCACTGAGACAATTTGGTGATAATCCATTAATAATACAAATGAAGGCAAAGGAATTTTTTCAAGGAAAAAAATTAGGAAAAGATGAATTTAATAGATATTTTGCCATTTTTACTGAAAATCATACTATTCCAAGATTTACTTTACCTCAAAAAAATAATGCAATTCTTGTATTTTGTTATTTTAACTCAGAATACAATCAAAATGCTTTAACTTATTATTATATGAATTATACTGAAAATCCAAAACTTTATGATAAAGTTTCTGGTGGAACACAAACCAATATTTTATACTTTTTTTTTAATTTAATTGAATTTGAAATTAAAACTAGAACAAGACCTGAATCAGAATTAAAAAGATTTTTCCATTCTTTAAATGCTTTTTCTTCTTTAGGAAAAACATTTGAAGAAAATTTAATTTTTCAATATTATTTAGGAGTATTACAATATTTTTTAAAAGAATATGAGAAAGCACTTGTTTATTCAACAGAAATAATTTTAGATATAGATGATCAAACAAAAAAATCGCAATTCAAACAAAATGATTTAATTAGATATATTCAATTTAGAAATATATTATTAAGAATCAAAATATATGAAGATTATAAAGAAATAAATAGTAGACATGAAATAGTATCAAATATAGAAAGTTTATTTGAATTATGTAAAGGAGAAAAAGAAGATGTTGCAATAAAATTAGGAATTCAATTAAATGAATATCAAAGTTCAGGAGAATATTTAAATTGTATTAAAACTTTAGAAGAATTATTTACTATTTTACGTAAAGAAATGCTATTTGGAAGAAGTCACCCCAACATTATTAATGAATTTATTTATGTTAGTTCTATGTTAGGTTATTATAATTCACTTATTGATAAATTTGATCAAGTTAAAAGATTTAGTCATAAAATTGATAAAAATATTGCTTTTTTAAGAGAATTTAATGAAACGAAGAAAAATAATTCTATTGAGTATTTAAATCAATTTGAATTTATTAATATTACATTAAAAAATATTATTAAATCTGAAATTTCTGCTGATGAACAAAATAATCAATTAGAAAATTATAAAAATATATTAGGAAATAAAATTAATGATAAAGATGACGTAATATTAAATTTTTTCATTTTAAAAAACAGAAGTGATGATTTAATTAATGATTTATTTGAACAAAAAAAAAATTATTATTATGATTTAGTTGACAGTAAACAAATATTAAATGATAATAGTCTTTTAAATTGTTATTTATATTTTTATAATTATATATCAATTCTTAGTAAATCAAAAACAAATGAAAATTTTATGGAAATAAAAACTTATTCAAAAAAAATTATAGATTATACAAATGAATTAATAATAAATAGTGATTCTTTAAAAAATATTTTCCAATTACCTTATTTTAAAGATATTTTTAATAAAATATATTTTGCATATTTATATTCAATTTATTCTCAAAATAATTATCAAGAAACATTAAGAGAACTAGATAATTATAATAATAGAATTGAACATCAATATGAATTAAATACTAATAAAAAAAGTTATTATGATATAAAGAAAATCGAAGGTGATTGTTATTTTAAATTAAATCAATATGGAAAAGCAAGTCAAATTTATTCTGATATTATTGATAATTTTAAAGATAATGGATTAGTAAGGTTAAATCTTGGTATATGTAATATTCTTTTAGGAAAAATAAATCATGCATATGAAAATTTTCAACTTTCTATTAGTTATTTTAAAGGGAAAAAGAATAATAATAAGCTTTCTATTATTAAATCAACTTTAGAATCTTTGGACACTAAATAATAAATTTTTTAACAAGGTAATTATTATTAAAAACAATTTTAAACATGAAAAAAAATATTTTTAAAAATTATTATAATAAAATTTTTTTATTAAAAAAGTACATTAAAAATATAATGGGAAGTATATTTTGTTGTAAATTTTTTAAAGGAAAACCAAACGAAGAAACAATAAAAACTGAATTGCCTGATATAAAAAAAGATATAAATGATGAAATTAAAAGAAAAATTGAATTTAATGAACTTTCTTCAAATATATCAAAAGAAGAAGAAAAAACAGAAAATATATTTTTATCAAAAAAAAATGAATCTTCAATTTCACAAAAAATAAATGAAGATGATGATGTAATTCAAGAAAATTTAAAATTAACAGAAGATAACTTTAAGAAAAAAAAAGAAAAAAAAGAAAATATAGAAGAAATGAATTTAGAAAAAAAAGAAAATAAAGAGGAATCTAATTTAGAAAAAAAAGAAAATAAAGAAGAAATGAATTCAGAAAAAAAAGAAAATTTAGAAGAAATGAATTTAGAAAAAAAAGAAAATAAAGAAGAAGATAATTTAGAAAATTTAAATAATAAAAATGAAAATAAATCAAAAACAGTAAATACTTTAATGTCAATGTCAATAGAATCAAAAGTAAAAGATATTTTAAAAAAAATAGATGATAATGATAATAAAGAAAAAATATCTGAACCAATAAAAATCGAAACTCAATTTAAAAAAGTTAATACTAAATATTCAGAAGAAGAAAAAAAAGAAAGAGATGAACGTTTAAAAAAAAGATTAGAAAAAGCTAAAAAAAAAAGACAAATTGAAAAAGAAAATCAAGAAAAAATTCATTTAGATGAAAATATTATAAAAAAAGCTGAAGAAGTTGAAAAAAAATTTACAAAAGATAGTAATCAATAATTAATAAATATATTTATTCTGAATAATCTTTATTTAAATTCCATAAAGAAAAAATATATAAATATATATAAATAAACATTATAATAAAAATAATATAACCATATAAAAAATCATAATTAAAAAAAAAATAAAATTAAATAAATTTTAAAAACTAATAATATTTTTTCTATTCATTAACCTTTATTAAAACATAATATATTAACCATGAAAACCCATTTTAAAAACTAAATAATAATAAAAAAGAGAAAGAGCGAAAAAAATTTCATTCTAATTAATACCTCCATCAAGTGAATATTTATTCATATCTAAACTAGAATCATTATATTTATTAATTCTCAAAATAACAAGAATTCCAGTGCAAAGGACAATTAAAAAGAGTAAAATAAGAACATTCATAACAGAACTTTTAACAGCATCACTATCTTCATATTCTTCAGGATCAAATTCTTCTTCTTCATCATCGAATTCATCAGAATCATCATAACCAGGATCCTCTCCTTCTTTGATATTATATTTTAACTCAATATTTTCATCAATAGACATAACAGTATAATATTCTTCATCAGCTACCATACTCCAAGTTCTAAATAGATTTCCAAATTGGAAAGTTAAAGTTCTTTTTTCATCTTCATGTAAATAAAAACATGATCCTCCTCTTGGATGAATATATACTGCACTATAATCATTATATATACATACTAATGCACTTCTTCCACTATTATTATTTAATTCAAATGTTTGTACCATAAATCTATTTGAAAAAGGAAATACTAATACTTTATTTTCTGGAATTTCTTTTAATGTTGTTGATTCTTCATATCTTTCATATTCATCTTCTTCAAGATCCATTTTAAAGAATACTAAATTTTTTCCTTTTATATCTGAAAATTCTAAAGATTCTTGTTCTGTTAATGTTGCACTTAAAAATGTTTTTGGATTTTTTAAATCAATGTAAAATTCTCTTTCTTGGAATTCAAAAGTAAAACTTTGAACATATTGACTATGATCTCTAAGTAATTCTAATTCAAAATCAAATTTTCTTGCAACCATTTCTAAAGCTCTTTCATCATATGGTTTTTTCTTTGAGTCTAAATAAATTGGATAAAAATTACCAGTATCTGCAGTGAAAGTATCAGTTGAATCAAAGTAAATTAAATGAACATTTGATGGTGTATTACAAGTCATTTTTACGAAAAATTCTTCATTTGCTTCATATATTATTAAATCATCATAAACATATTTATTTGAAAATAATGCATCTATCTCATTATTATATTCATATACATTTCCAAAAAATATTTGAGAATCACCATATACTTTTCTAAAGAAAAGATATGTTTTATCTTCTTCTGATCTATAAGGATTTTCCTCAGATATCATTAAATAAGTTTTTGAACAATCATCTAAAGAAAATAATCTTCCATATGAATCAAATTTATTTGAAAATAATACAACATCATTTAAGAATTTATATTTAAACTCACAATAAGTTTCTTCTTCATTAATAACTAATAAAATTTCATTTGGTAAAGTATTTTTATCAAAAATATAAAATTGGCTTTTGTACATATTTAAATATTCTAAAATACTTTCATCAGTTTCTTCTTTTTCAAAATCAACAAAGGAAATAGCATATAAAGAACTAGTAGAAATAATTAAAAGATTTCCATCATTCTCTTCAAAATCAGAAGGATTAATAAATAATAAAGTTTCACCTTCTAATTGATATTCTCCATAAGAAACAGAATCTTTTAAAATTTTTAACATATAGAAAATTTCAATAGTATCCCAAGCATTTATAGGAAAATATTCAAAATCAATTGCTAATCCCATTATTTTTTGATTTCTATTTTTATTTGGAACTTTAACATAAACATCACCTCCTACTGTAGTATATTCATTTTCTTTTAATTTTTTAAAATCACTTTTTTTATGATTTGTAGCAGCAGCATCAGCACTTCTTTCATCGAAAAATGCATAAGAATATTGTTTAATTTTATCTCCAACTGAATTTCCACGAATAATAATTTTATCATTTTCATGGTCCGAGACATCAGTAAAGAAAAATAAAGTTTGATTAACTAATATTGGAAATTCTTCTGAGAAACCTTCTTCAAAATTAACAACAATAGGTTTATCATATTTTGAAAATGAAAAAGCAACATCAAAATAAAAACTATGACTTGCTGTTGAAGATCTATCTAAAGTTAATATAACATAATAATCTTGATCTCTTTTTAATTCAATATCAGATTTAGAAAATTGCTCAACATTCATATTTTTTTCATATACAAGCTCATCTTCTGCGAAATTTTGACTTTCATAAATTGAAATATTACAATTAGGATTAGTAGTAAGTGATTGAAATTGTAAATACATAAATCTTTTTTCTTCAGAAGCAACAAGATGAAAATAATAAACTTTAGGTTCTTCATTATAATAAGTATATCTGAAAATATTATAAACTTCATATAATTCATTATTAAAGTTAATAGTAACATAAGTTCTGAAATTTTCTGTTTCAGGAGCACAGAAAACAATATAAATATCACTTTCTTCAGATAAAAAATCTCCTTCAGTAATAATAACTTGATCTAAATTATATAATTCAGTTTCATAAATAGCATCTTTATAAGTTTTAGTTCTTGGATCATAATAAATATCTTCTAAATCAGTATAAATATACATTTGAACATCAGTGAAAACTCTTGTATATAAATCAATAATTAAAACTGGTTCTTCTTTGGGATTATCTAATGGATAAATGTGGTAATGAAATATTCTTGATATTGAACTTCTTTCTGTTCCTATTCTAACTGAACGCCTTTGATATGTCTCTATTGGTACTATGTCATCTTCATAATATTCTTCTTCTTCTTCTTCTCCTTCTTCTTGTAATTTTCTAAATGATTTTTTAGTTTTGATTAATGATAATATTTCTACCAATAATAAAAGGAGAATTAGGTGTTTTAAGGATAATTTCATTTTGGAAATTCTTTTTTATGTTTTATTATTTTTTTCTTTTGATTTATATTAGTAAAATAATAATAATAATTCTTTTTTATATATTACTTTCTCAAAAGAGATTTTTTCTTTTCTTTTTTTTTTTCCTAATTTCTTTTTTTTTTTTGAAATTATTTTTTTTTAATTAGATATTTTTTTAATTTGATTTTTCGTTGAGAATGGGTAATCAAATATTATTTTTTTGGATGAATTTTGATTTTTTTTATAATTTAAAGGAAAATTAAACAAATTGATGTTAAAATATTTATGATATATATATATTTTAAACAGATGGTATTGAATCATCTAACAAAATTATATATCAAATTTTATCATATATTTATATTTTATTATTTATATAATATAAACATTTATTTTTTTCTTAATTTATTTAGTAATTTCTCTCAAAATTTAATAATAATTTATAAAGAAAATACTCAAAGTGAACATTTAAAAAAATTTTAACTATAGACTACACAAATATCAAAGAAGAAATTAAATAAAAAAAAGGATAAGAAAAAAATGAAATAATTATTTCTTAATTTACAATATTACTAAATTTAATTTTTTTTATTATTTATCTTTTTCAATGTCTGAAGAAGAAAAAGAAGAAATTTCAAAGAAAAAAGAAACTTCCAAATTTTCAAAAGAAATATTTATAAGAAATTTAAATTTTAATACAACAGAAGAAAAATTAAAAGACTTTTTTATTCAATTTATTCCAGAAAATTCAATTGAATTTTGTTTAATTGTAAAAGATAAAGAAACAAATAATTCAAAAGGAACAGCATTTATAAAATTAAAAGAAAAATCATATAATAAAATAATGAATTTATATAATGAATCCAATAAAAAAAATTTTTCAAATTTAAAAGAATTAAATCCTTTTGAATTAGAAGGAAGAAATTTAAAATTATTTGATGTTAAATCAAAAGAAGAAATAAAAAATTTATCAAAAGATAAAAATAAAAAAGAAACAAAAAGAAATAAAGAATATTTATATTATGGTTTATCAAAAGAATCAATTAAAAATTGTGATTTAATAAATGAAATAAATGATATAGATAATAATAAAAGAGAAAAATTAATTCAAATTAAAAAAAATAATTATTATCAAAATCCAAATTATCATGTTTCATTAACTCGAATTTCTTTAAGAAATTTTGATAAAAATATAAATGAAAATGATATAAAAAATTTACTTGTTAATTCTTTAAATAAAAATAAAGAAATTGTTAAAAAATATAAAAACATTAAAAAAATAAAACAAATTAAAATATTAAAAGATGATGAAGGAAAAAGTAAATGTGTTTCTTTTGTTGAATGTTTTAATTTTGAATTAGCAAAATTTATAATTGATAAATTATCAGGATATAAATTTAATGATAAAAATAATAAAGGTTTAATAATTGATTTTTCTTTAGATGATTTTAGAAAAAAAAATATAAGAGAAAAAAAAATTGAAAGAATAAAAGAATATAAAAAACAAAAAAAAAAAGAAAAAAAAGAAAAATATAAACAATTTAAAAAAGAAAATAATAATAATAATGTTTCTGTAAAAGATTGTAATGATATAAATAAATTAATTGAAATGTATCAATTAACTTTAAGTAGAGGAAAAAGACAAAGAATAAAAAAAAAATTAAAGTCTCTTGGTTATGAAAAAGCAATTCCTCCTTTACAAACAAAAATAAATAATATTGTAGAAAAAAATATTTCTATTAATGAAAATGATTATGAACAAATTAAGATTGAAAATAATAAAACTAATTTAAATAAAAAATTAAAAGATAAAATTAAAAAAGAAAAAAAAGAAATTCTTGGTAAAAAAACACAAAGAAATTTGAATCAAAATCAATTTATTTTGGAAGATGAAGATAAAAAGGTTAAAAAAAATTTAAAAAAAGAAAAAAAAGAAATTCAAATTGCTAAAAAAGAAATTAATGATAAAAAATTTAATAAAAACCAAGAAGAAGATTATTCTGAAGAAGAAGATGATATAGAAATGAAAGATTATTATGATAAAATAATGAAAAAATTAAATAAAACAAAAAATAAAAAAAAAAATAAATAAAAACTAATAAAAAAATAAATAAAAACTAATTCATTTATATTAAATTATTATTTTGAATATAAAAAATTCAAAAATTTTGCAATTTTTATTTTTTAACAATAACATATTTATAATAAAAATTAATATTACTTCAATTTTTTTATATTTTCAATTTATTGAAATAATATCTTAATTTTGAAATTTCATTTTAATGAAAAAAGACTTCTTAGATTATATAAATTTTTAAATATGAATTTATTATATTCTTATTATTAATCTAAAAAAATAATAAAATTAAAAATATAATATTTTGCAAAATGATAAGTAAAAAATAAAACCTTAAAAACCAAATGGAAAATATAAACTCAAATTTAAATAAAGAAGATTTAATATCTCAAAAATCAAAGAATGAAAAAATAGATTCTGAGACATTAAATTTATCTCATTTAACAGAGCAAATGAATTATACATATGATTATGAAATAAATAATATAAAATTAGATGAATCAAACATATTAAATTGTAAAATGTATTATTATGATAATTTTTACAAAGAAAACAGAATAATAAACTATAATGATTTTAAAGATAATTTAAAAAAAAACCCATTTACACCTTCAAACAATGCATACAAATCAAATTTTTTTAAAAGATTAGTAAGTAAAAATAAAATAAGATTTCAAAATAGAGAATTTGATTTAGATTTATCATATATAACTGAAAGAGTAATTGCAATGGGTTTTCCTTCATATTCCTGTGAAAAATTTTATAGAAATGATATAAACGACATAAAAAATTATTTTGATACTTATCATAATGGAAATGTTAAAATATATAATTTATGTTTAGAAAAAGATAGAATATATCATAAAAATTTATTTCCAAAAGAAAAAGTTTCTTTATTTCCAGCATTAGATCATAATCCATTTCCAGTGAAATTAATATTAGAATTTTGTGTAGATATAATATTATTTTTAATTCAAAATTCAAATTCCGTAGCAGCTATTCATTGTAAAGCAGGAAAAGGAAGAACAGGAGTAATGATATGTTCATATTTAATTTTTTCTAATTTATGTAAAAATTCTAATGATGCTGTTTTATATTATGGAAAAATGAGAACTCGAAATGGAAAAGGAGTAACTATTCCTAGTCAAATTAGGTATATTAAATATTTTGAAAGCTTTTTAAATGCAAATTTTGAAAAACCTTTTTTATATTTAATTCCTAAAATTATTAAGGAACATATTTTCTTTTCTGGAAAAAAAACTTTTGTTAAGAATTTATTAATTAATTTACAAAATGATAGTAGATATTTTACAAGCCCTAATTTTTTTAAATTAAATTATATTAAAATTGGTCCTTTAGATAAAGAAAGAACATTAGTTATTTCAGTTAGTAATTTTGCAAAAAAAAAATTTAAATTTGTAAATGAAAGTACTACATTTATTCGAGAAAACAATGATCTTTATTTTATATATAAAACAAATGATCAAAATTTTCCTATTCATTCTGATATTAAAATATCTATTTCTAATGGATTAAACTTTTATATTTGTTTAAATTTATGGTATTCTTCTTTAAGAGTAATTGATAAATTTTTAAGTGATAATGAAATAATTCAAAATGAACAAGAAGTAAAAATTGATAATGATAATAAAAATATAAATAGAAAAAATAATAATAAATCAAATAATATTGAAATTGAAATGTCCGAAATTTCAACTTCAAAAAACATTAATAAAGATAAAGAAAATAAAAGTGAATTTATTGATAATATTGAAGCAAAAATTAAAAATGGTTTTTTTATTATTGAAGAAAATAATATTGAATTAAATAAAAATACGAAAAATGATATTATAAATATTTTTGAAAATAGAAATTCAATGACTTCAAGTATTATGCATAATAGTGAATTAAATGGTATTGTTAATTCTATTAATGAAAATTTAGAAAAAATTGGAAAAAAAATTATTGATAAAAATCAAATGAATTTAATATTAAGAACAAAAGATTTAGATAAATTTAAAGAAAAGAAAACTTTCACAAATATAAAAGTTAAAATAAATTATTCCATCAAATAAATTTTATTAATTCAAATTTAAATAATTATAATTTAATTTCTTTTTATAAAAATAATAATGATTTAAATATTAAAAAAATATTTATTTAAAAATTAAAAAAATATTTATTTAAAAATTAAAAAAATGAGAATAATAATAACAAACTCAGGAAAAAATATTTTAAAAGAATTATCAGAATTTTCTCATCGTAGAGTTAATTCATATGATGATAGTAAATATAATAAAAGTATAAAAGATGAAGAAGAAATCTTTTTTGAGAAAGCAAATTCAAAAAATCCAAATTTTAAAACTATAAAAGTTACTAATCAAAAAAATTTAAATATTCCTCCTTCAATGGTGAAAAAATATAAAAAAAAAGAATATAATGAAAATGAAATGTTTCAAAATATAAATTCAATTCCAAATATTTTTACAACAATAAATAAGTCAATTGATAATAATACAATGAGTTCAAATAATAATAAATTACCAATTATAAGAACTTCATTTCCAATAAAATATATTTTAAATCCTAATTCTTATAAAAAATTAGAAAATGAAGTAAAAGTTCAAAAAGAAAATTTAAAAAAAACTTTACTCACTGAAAATAATTTTAGAAGCGTTTATTTAGAAGATCCTATTAAAAAATTTGAAAAATCAACTTCAAGTGAAATTAAAATTAATCATAGAAATTTAATTCAATATTTAAATGAAGATAATAATATTACTACTAATTATATTAAAGAATTGAGTAAATTTAATAATAATAAATTCATTAAATTGAATAAAATTTGTCATAAAATTTTTTTATTTAAGGAAAAAGATAAAATTATTAAAAAGCATATAAAAGAAAAAATTAATCAAGAAACTCATAATACGAATAAATTTTGTAAAAATAAATTAAATGAATTGAAAAAAGATTTAGAAAAATCAAAGTTAATTTTAAATTATGAATTTCCTAAATATAATAAAAGAGATAGATATATGAATGAATATAGAAATGCAGAAAAAGATTGGATTAGATATAATACTCTAAGATATTTTAGTAAAAATTCTCCTCCTAAAAATTCTGCGAATCCAAAGCCATTGTGTATTAATATTGAAGAAGAAAATATTGATATGAAGTAATATTATTTTTATTACTTTGAGTAATTAATAAAATACAATTTTTATTTTTAAAAAAATATTGTTATATATATAAGGGAATATTAAAGTCTTATTGTTAATTATTTGAAATTAATACCTTAAATGTGTTCTATTATTTTTAATTGAAATCATTTTAAAAAAAAAATAAAAGATGGGTAATTCTAATTTAAAAATATTATATAATAAACCCTTTAAAATTGCTATTTATAATCATTTATATTTCTAATTAGATTAAAATTTAAGTTTTATGACTAACTTCTTTTTGATAATAAATACATTTTTTTCCGAACAAATCAAATACATTTCAAAAAAATTATTTATTACTGTTATAAAAACTGTTAGATTCACTTAGCATTTCAATAGCTTCTTTATTTACTTCATTAATTACAATATTTAATTCATTTTCATCAGAATCGCTTTCCATTGAAAAATTAACATTATTTTCCATTGAATAACCATTTTTTAAATTAAAATTATTTGTTTTATTACTTCTTGTTTCATTTGAATTTGGATAATTTTTAAATTTTGAATCTGATGTAGAGCAATTAGGAGTTAAAACTTGATTATTTTTTAAACAATGTTTCTTTAACATTGAAATAATTTTTTTTTGTTGTTTGAATTTAATTTTATAAGTTTTTATCATATTTCTATAAAATTTTAATTTAAATTTTAATTTATCAATAAATTCTTTATCTTCAACACAAACATTTTTAGTAGTTACATTACTAATTTCTTTTTTATTATTTTCTTCTTTTTTTTCAACAGGTTTATATTTATTAATAATAGTAGATAAATCTAATTTAGGAATTAATACATCAAAACTAGAATTTTTCCCTGTTGTAGTTAAATAATATTTTTGTTTTATTTTAGTAGGTAATTGAACTAAAGGAGAATCACAACAAAAATTTTGATCACCATCAATATCAATTTCTTCAATTAAATTTCCATTTCCATAATCTAAATAAAAATTCCCAAAATTTTTATTATCTCCTTCATTAATATCTTCATTTGAATCTTCTGTTAAAATATAACCAAAATTTTCTATATTTTCTAAATTTCTCATAACTCTTTTTCCATTTTTTATATTTTGAATCATTTCTTTTAAAGAAACTATTTTAATATTTAATTCATTTATTAATTTATTTGCATCATTTAATAAATGAGAATATTTAATTATTATTTGTCTTGCTTCACATAATTCATTATTCATTTCAACATTAAATTTACTTGGTGATGCATATACATAAATTTCTTTTAAAAAATCTTCTTTATATGAATTTAATAATTCAATTTTAAATTGTTTTATTTCATTATCTTTTGAAATTATTTGATTTGTATATATAAATAATTTATCACTCATTTCTCTAATTTCATCTTCATAAAATCTTATTTTATCATTTAATTCATTTTGACATTTATATAATTTTTTTTCTAAATTTAAATTATCTTCATATAATTTCATATTTTTATTTGAAATTTGAATATTTTCATCTTGTAAACTTTTAATTAATTCTTTCATTTGATTGTTTTTATTATTTGTTAAATTTTTTATTTGATTGTTTAACATTTCCTTATTTATTGATAAAGTTGTTTTTAAATCTTCTAATTGTCTTTTTAATGATTTATTTTCTTTCATATAAATTACTATTTTTTCTGCATATTCTCCTAATAATTTTTGGATTGAACTTTCTTTTGATTTCTTTTTCATTATTTTTTATAAATTAAATTTTGGTTTTAAAAAAATATTTTTTATTTTCTAATAAAAAATAAAAATTAAATAAATTATATTAAAAAATATTATCTTTTCATATTTTTTTTAGAAAATATTGTTTTTTCTTTCTGATAAATTAAAAGGATTACTTGGCATTATAAAATTATTTTTTCTATTTCTTTTAAGTAAATTATCTTTTCTTTGATAATTAATTTTTTCTTTCTTTTTGAATTTAAATTCTTCCATAAAACTAAAAGATTTATTATTATAATCTTTTTTATTATAATAATAATAAATTTCAGTTTTATGATGACTTGGAATTTTATCATCAAGAATTTCTTTTCTTTTATTTTTATGTATTTTATCTTCACTGAAAATATCTCTTTTAAATTCTTTTCTATATTCATTGATTTTTTTTTTAATTAAATAATCAGTTTTTATTTCTCTATGAGAATGAAGAAAAGGTTTTAAAAATTCATTAAATTTAAAATTTTGATTTTTTGTTTTTAAAGTATCAAAGTTATTTTCAATATTATAATTTCTATTTTTACTTTTTAAATAATTATTAAATTCTTTTTCATTATTATTTTTTTTTATTGTATTTTTTTTCATATTTTCAATTAAATTTTTAGTTCTTTGTAAAGCTTCAAATTGTTTTTGATAAATAAATTCTAATTCACTTAATTTATTATAATTAATTAAATTATTATTATTTGATAAATCAATTTCCTTATTTTTATTTTCATAATATTTATTATCTTTTAATTCACTTAAATTATTTTTATTTGAATAAATATATAATTTTTTTTTTTCATCATCTTCATCATTTGAATAAGATAAACATTCACTTTCACTATTTTTTTCTTTTAATGATGATTTTCCTTTTGAATTATTATTTCTTTTATTTTTAATATTAATTATATCAATTGGAATAATATCCTTTAAATTAGACTTTTCTTTTTTATTTTTTTCATTTTCACTTTCATTAAATTCTTCTATTAAAAATTCATTTGGAGCAATTATTGATTTTTTATTTGAATTTGTTGTTTGAATTTTATTTCCTGATGTTATATTTGTTTCTGTATTTGAATCTAAAATTTCGGTTTTATTAATTTTCTTTTTATTTAAATTTGAATTTATTTGTTTTATTGCTTTTAAATTTATAATCTCTTGTTCTTTATTTAATAAATTTTCATTCTTTTCTTTTTCTTCTTTTTCTTCATTTAATAAAATTTCATCCTTTTCTTTTTCTTCTTTTTCTTTTTGTAATTTTATTTCTTTTTCTAATTTCTCTTTTTCTTCTTTTTCTTTTTGTAACTTTATTTCTTTTTCTAATTTTTCTTTTTCTTCTTTTTCTTTTTGTAATCTTATTTCTTTTTCTAATTTTTCTTTTTCTTCTTTTTCTTTTTGTAACTTTATTTCTTTTTCTAATTTCTCTTTTTCTTCTTTTTCTTTTTGTAATCTTATTTCAATTTCTTCTTTTTCTTTTAAGAATTTTAATTCTCTTTCTTTTTTTTCATTTATTTCTTTTTCTTTTTGTATTTTAATTTCTCTTTCTATTTTTTTTAATTCTTCTTTTTCTTTAATTTCTTTATTTTCATTTAATTTTAAATTATTTTCTTCTTTTTTATTTTTTTCTTTTTCTATTTCAAATATTATCTTATCCTTTTTTTCTGAAGAATCAATACTTTTTTCTATATTTCCTTTAATTCCATTTTCCAAATAATTAATAGTATTATTATTTGAATATTTTATTAAAATTTTTTCATCATTTAAATAATTGTTTAAAATATTTACACTTTCTAATTCATTATTTATATTAATTAAATTTGGATTATTTTCTTTATTATCCAAGTAATATTTTTTTTTTAAATTATTATCATAAATATTATTATTAGTATTTTCTAAATTATTATATTTTTCATTATTATTACCTGTAGATAAGTCTTCAAGTGAAAGAGAATTAGTAATATTATCTAATTTTTTATAATTATATTTATCATTATTAATATTATTACCATTAATATTATAATTATATTCATTATCAATCCTATTTTCATTTGAAGAAAAAATATATCTTTGTGTAGAAGGATAAATATAATTTGAATAAACATTATTTGAATTTGAAGATGCAATTTGAGTATCATATAAATCTTTATTGGAATAATTTTCAAATTCATTTTTATAATTTTTAAAATTCAAATAAGAACTATCATTATTATTTTTATAAAAAGAAAAATCATTATTATCTTGATTAATACTATATTTTTTTTTATTATTTTTATTAGAAGAATTACTAACCAAATTTAAATCTAATCCTTTATATAATTTGTTTTTCTCATCATAATTAGAATTTAATCTTTTAGAATTATTTTTACTTTCTATTTGACTATTATTCAAAGAAATTGAAGTATAGTTTTTTTTCTTATTAAATTCACAAGTCATTTCTCTCATTGTATAATTTAAGAAATCACTTTTAAAATTATTTCTTTGATTTCTTCTATGACTTAAAGAAAGATTATCAAATTGATTCATATTATAATTTGAATTATTTAATGTATAAGTATTACTTATTGGAATTCCATTTTTTTTTTTCTGATTTTTCAATTTTGAGATTTCTGAATAATTTTTAAAAATTTTGAAATTTAAATTTTCATCATCTCTTAACTTTTGATTTAAATTTAAATAATCATTTCTAAATTGTATTCTATCAGAATCAATACTTTCAGTATTTAATGTTTTATTTCTTTGAAGAGAATGACTTTTTGATGTTCTACTTTGATTTAAAGTATTTGAATTTGAATTTTTATAATTTTCTTTTTCTAAAGCTATTTCAATATATGAATCTTTTGATCTTTTTCTTTTTGTTCTCCCATCTCCAAGAATTGTTAAAGTTGGTTGATTTATTTTATTTGTGTTTATACTTGAATTAGACTGGTCAATTTTTTTTGATGGACTATTTGAATTATTTGAATTTGTTAAATTTTTCATTAAAATTTAAATTTTAAATTTTTTTAAATATTATTTTACTTTTCATAATATATATTATTAGAATTTAAATTAAATTATATATTATAATATAATAAAATAATGAAACATATTTAAATTATTTAATTGAAGATAATTTAATATTTGCTTAAGTATTTAATAAATAAAAAACTTTTATTATTAAAGAATATAAATAAACATAAACCATAGTTTTTTAAATTAAAAAATGTATTTAAAATAAATAAAATAAATTAAATAATGATAAAATTATTTGGAGGATTTGAAAAAGAAAGAATAATTAATATTGATAATTATCAATCATATATCTCTTTAATAGAATGTATAAAATGTAAAAAAATATCTTTTCCTCCATGTGAATGCTCATCATGTAAAAAATGTATTTGTCAAAATTGTAATGAAAAAAAGAAATTAATTTGTCCTATTTGTGAAAAAAATTTATTATTTTTCCCAGATGAATTAAAAGAAATTTATAAAAATTTTATAATTAAATGTAATAATTGTAATGAAGATTTACATATTAATCAATTAAGAGAACATGAAAAATATTGTACTGGTTCTTATGATATAATTGATATACAAGGAGATATAAAAAAACCTTTAAATAATTTATTGATTGAATCTTTTGAAGAAATAAATATTAAAGATATTCTTCTTGATAAAGATAAAGAAATCAAAGATTTAAAAAATAGAGTTTTAACATTAGAAAAATTAGTCAAAAATTTATATATAGAAATTGATAAATTAAAGAAAGAAATAAATAAATAAACAATAAATTAAATTATTATAAATATAATTATGAAGAACAAGATATAAATAAGAATATCAATAATAAAAATTGTTTTAAAAATATTATATTTTATTTTTATATAATATATTTTAAATAAATTCTTCTTTTTCTTTAACTCTTTATTTCTTTCATAACTATATAAAATAAATATAAACAAATTATTAATTAAAAAGAGAAAAAAATAATTGTTTATTCAAAACAAAATCAAAAAAAAAAAAAAAAAATGGGTGATTTCCTAAGTACTCCAAATAAAGAAAAAGAAAGTTCAGATGATGAAAATTCATACATTCAATATGGAGCTTCAGCAATGCAAGGATGGCGTTATAGAATGGAAGATGCTCATATAACATCATTAAACAACAACAATAAATTTGACATATTTGGAGTGTTTGATGGACATGGTGGAAAAGAAGTAAGTCAATTTGCAAAGAATCATTTTGTGAAAGAATTTTTAAAGAATAAAAACACGAACCAAGATAATATAAAAAAATCATTAGAAGAGACATTTTTAAAAATAGATGAATTATTAATGACAGAAAATGGTAAAAAAGAATTAAAAGAATATTCAAAGAAATCAAAAAAAGAAGATGAAGAGCAAGATAAGAAGAATAAGATATCAAATGAAGAAAATGAATATAAAAAATTTTTTGATCCAAAATCATCAGAAAATTGTGATATAGCTCAAATGACAGGATGCACCTCATGTATATGTATAATAGATGAAATAAATAAAAAAATATATTTTGCAAACTCAGGAGATTCAAGAGTGGTATTATGTAAAAAAGGAAAAGCATATCAAATGTCTTTAGATCATAAACCTGATTTATCAATTGAAAAAAATAGAATATATAAAGCAAATGGATGGGTCAGTGAAGGAAGAATTAAAGGAAATTTAAATTTAAGTAGAAGTTTAGGTGATTTAGAATATAAACAAAATAAAAATTTAACTCCTCAAGAACAAATTATTTCAGCTTTTCCTGATATTAATATTGAAAAAATTGATGATAATTGTGATTTTATTATTATTGGATGTGATGGAATTTGGGATTGCTTAAGTAATCAACAAGCTTGTGATTATGTTAAAAATGGATTTGAAAAAAAAAAATATAAAAATATTAGTTCTATTATAGAAGATATGATGGATAGTATATTAGCTAAAGATAAAATGAATGAAATGGGAATTGGATGTGATAATATGAGTTGTATTGTTATTAAATTTAAACATTGAAATTAAATAATAAACAATATTTTTTTTTTTGAATTTTTTTTATTTATTATTATTTTTATTCTTTTTATTATAATGATAATTAAATTTATATTTCTCATTTTATTCTCATTTACATTTCAACAACCACAATATCATCATTTTCCATATGAATTATCTTTAAAATGTTATTGTCAAGATTATATAAATCAAATAACAAGTGATGGTAATGAAATAATATCAGAAAGAGGGATATTTTTTAATAAAGTAACATTAACAACAGAAGTTCAAGAAAATGATTTAGTAAATATAGTTATTTCTCGTAGAAGAAGACCACCAGATGAAAATCAAGACGCAAAAATAGGATGCATTTGTTCAGGAATTATTAAAACTCAAAAAGGAACTGAAAGAGAAATTTATTCAAATAATAATTGGGTTTGTAATAATATACAAGCTATTGAATTAGATGATAATAGTGAAGAATTATTTAGTACTAGAGAAATGTGGAATGAATATGGAATCAGTCAAAATGCTAAATTTGTTGTTGCTGATTCTCAAGCTATTCATGATGAATATGAATTAAATAAGGATAATAAAGAAAAATATAATCAATTTTTTAATTTTGATACTGTTATTTGTTCTTTTAATATTCCTTTTGGAATTGAGGAATTCTAAAAATATATTTTTTCTTTTTTCTCTTATGAAATACTTTTTACGGAAAAATATTTATTTTAAATTTTTTTATTTAAATGTTTTCTTTTTTATTTTAAAATATAAATTTTTCTTTTATATTATTAAAAAATAATTAATTAACATAATTCTTATTTCCCATCATCTTCTGTTATTCGGATTATTTCAATTGTTTAATAAGAAATACTTTTATATATTAGTAATTTTATTTTTGGTTTATAAATATATCATTTAAATATTATTGAAGTCATACTTGAAATAAATGGTGATTTTGAATAGGTCTTTGAAAATCATTGTTTAAAAAATAAAAAATGAAAAAATACATTATTTCATTTTTCTTAAAATAAAATTAAATAATTTATAAAAAATGACTGCTTTTTATTAATCAAAATATTAATTAAGGTAAAAAATGAATTTTTAATTTGTATAAATATAAATTAAATTTACTTTAATCTTTATTATTTTACATTTATATTAATTCATTATTTAATTATTCAACAATTTTATTTAAATTAGGGAATTTGTTTTATAGGTAAATTAAATTAATACTTGATATGAACAAAACTTCTTTAATCAATCAAACACCTTCTTTTTTAATATACTCTTTATAACTATTTCTAATTTAATATGGTATAGAATATTTTTATATCTGAATTTCTTTTTAATTATTTGTGATAATAGATAATAACTTTCATATTCACTTATAATTCAATTAAAATATATTTGAAATTTTTTGATTCATCAATTCTATTTTTTATCTAAAATTTAGGGATTATATTTCCTTCTCTAAAATCCAATTCCCATAAAATTTGTATTTTCTTTTGATTTATTTATTTTTTAATACTTTTTTTCCATAAGTTGTGCGGACAATTTATTTGATTGTCTTTTTAAATAATTTATTATAGTTAAAATAAAAGGTAAAAATTTATTTTAATTTATAATTAAAATATATAGAATAAAAAAACATTTTATAAATGTCTAAGATAATATTAAAAAAAATATCAATTGAAAAACAATATCAACAATATTTGATTAAATTATCATCTGATATTGATTTAATTAATATAATAATTGAAACAAACAATATAATTTATGAATCTAATTTTAATTATGAAAAATTTAAGGGATTACCAATATCTTCAACACAAGAAATGATTGAATTTATTATTGGATTAATTGATACGAATCAAATAGAAATTAAAGAAGAAAATTTGAATTTAAAATTTATTTTAATTTCCTTTAATGTTGAATTAAATATACAAAACAAAACTTTAATGTTACGTGAAAACATTATAAAGTTAAAAAAAGAAAATGAAGAATTAAATAAAGAAAATGAAGAATTACTAAAAACAAAAATGGAAAAATTAAAAAAAAATGATGAAGAATTAAACAATGAATCAAACAAAGAAGATTTAATAGAAGAAGATATAAATAAAATAAAAAGGGAAAACAACAAAGAATTCTTAATCAATAATAATAAAGTGAAAAATAACCATGATAATTATATAATATGTGAATATAATATTAAAAATAAAGGTAATATTCAAATATTAAATAGTTATGAAGAAGTTGTAAGAAATAATTTGTTTAATGAAAATGGGATTGAAAATGAAAAAGAAATAAAAGATAATTGTGAAATATATTTAAATGAAAATAAAATAGATTTTTGTTATAAATATGAATTAGAAGGAAAAAATATAATTAAAATTAAATGTATAAATTCATTGAATAATACTAATTTTATGTTCTGTGATTGTTCTTCTTTAACTTCTTTAGATTTATCTAATTTTAATACTGATAATGTTAAAGATATGAGTTATATGTTCTATTATTGTACTTCTTTAACTTCTTTAGATTTATTTAATTTTAATACTGATAATGTTGAAAATATGAGTTATATGTTCTGTAATTGTTCTTCTTTAACTTCTTTAGATTTATCTAATTTTAATACTGATAATGTTAAAGATATGAAGAGTATGTTTTCTAAATGTTCTTCTTTAATATCTTTAGATTTATCTAATTTTAATACTAATAATGTTAAAGATATGAGTTATATGTTTTCTGGTTGTTCTTCTTTGAATTCTTTAGATTTATTGAATTTTAATACTGATAATGTAAAAGATATGAGTTATATGTTTTCTGGTTGTTCTTCTTTGAATTCTTTAGATTTATTTAATTGTAATACTGATAATGTTAATGATATGAGGAGTATGTTTTCTGGTTGTTCTTCTTTGAATTCTTTAGATTTATTGAATTTTAATACTGATAATGTTAATAATATGAGTTATATGTTTTCTGGTTGTTCTTCTTTGACTTCTTTAAATTTATTTAATTTTAATACTCAGAATGTTAAAGATATGAGTGGTATGTTTTTTAGATGTTCTTCTTTAATATCATTAGATTTTTTGAATTTTAATACTGATAATGTTAATAATATGAGTTATATGTTTTCTAGTTGTTCGGCTTTGACTTCTTTAGATTTATCTAATTTTAATACTAATAATGTTAATAATATGAGATATATGTTTTGTGGTTGTTATTTTTTAATTTCTTTAATTTTATCTAATTTTAATACTGAGAATGTTAAAGATATGAGAAGTATGTTCTCTAAATGTTCTTCATTGACTTCTTTAGATTTATCAAATTTTAATACTGATAATGTAAATAATATGAGTTATATGTTCAATAATTGTTCTTCTTTAACTTCATTAAATTTATCTAATTTTAATACTAATAATGTTAAAGATATGAGTGAAATGTTCTCTGGATTAAATAAAAATTGTAAAACAATAACAAATGATAAGACTATTTTAAAAGAAATTCAAAATATTTAATATTGTAATAAAAATTTTTATCATTTTTTTAATTAATTAACATTTAGATTTTTTAAAATTAAAAATTTAAAAAAATGTTTAAAAGAATTTTAATTTTCTCACTTTTATATTATATAACAAAGGAAGAACTTCCATCAAATGGGAGTATCCCATTACCAATATCAACAATATTTCCATTATCATCATCTCCATCAAAAAATTTACATAACAAACATTATTACACATTACCTTTAAAAATAGGAACTCCTGGAAAAATATTTAATGTTCAAATAGACACTTCAACATCAACATCATGGGTTCCTTCATTAAAATGTAACAATTGTGATTATTCTAAAAATAAATATAATGAAAGAGAATCTTATACTTCTTCACCAACAAATGAAATAATTGAAATTGAAGATGAAGATGGTGAAGTTGAAGGATATAAAACTTATGATACTGTTAGTTTAAATGATTTTAAATTAAATCAATTTGGTTTTATTCAAGTTTTTGAATTAGATGATGATTTCAGAGATACTTTTGATGGAAAATTAGGTTTGGGTTTTTCAGGAGAAATTCATCATGATTTTAATTTTATTGAAAAATTAAACTTTGATAGAGTTATTCCTTATAGAATTTTTTCCATTGAATTTGTTAATGATACTTTCGGTATGTTATTTATTGGAGATTTAACTGTGAAAAATTATACTTTTTGTAATTGTACTTCTAATGAAGGATTAGATGATGTTTATAAACAAAGTTGGTTATGTGATTTAAGTCATCTTGGTTTTTTTTATGATAATAAAACTATAAATAAGGAAATTAGTAAATTAAATAATTATAATATGTTAAATAAAGATAGAGTTGAATTTGATTCTGCTTATGATTTTATTGCTGTTCCAAAAGGAGATAAAAATTTTATTTTTGATTTCTTTAAAAAAATTGGATTAAATTGTTATACTAATGCTGATAATGATATTGAAGGAAGAAAAAAAAATAATTTACCTAAACCTTTTGAAGATGAAATTTCTATTTATTGTGATAAAAAAGAAATTAGTGATAATATTCTTTTAACTTTTGTTTTACAAGGATTTGGTTATAATATTCAATTAAATAAATTATTTTATAATAGTAATACTTATAAAAATACATTAGAAAGTTTAATTAAAATTATTGATGATGATGATGCTATTTGGACTTTAGGTTATCCTTTTTTTCAAAATTATTTAATGATTTTTAATATGGAAGAAAAGCATGTTGGTATTTATTCTAATAATAAAAATGTTACTTCAAAAATAATTAATTTACAGTCTGATTGGAATTTTTGGTATGATAATGGCGGAAAAAATTCTTTATATAATAATAATGCTAATCAAACTTTTTTAATGATTGCAACTATTTTTTTATGTTGTTTATTAGCTTTAATTATTATTTGTTTTCTTTATAGATTAATTAATAGAAGAAAATTTAAAGATACTAATTCTATTATTGAAATAGATAATTTAGCTCGTGAAAAAATTTATTAAAATAAAGTTTTATTTATGATAGTTATATATTTTTTATAAAATATTTTAAATAAAAAAAAGTAATTAAAATTTTTATCATACATAATATTAATTATTACTTAAATTTTGAAATCCACTTTTATTAATTTTTTGATAGTCATTAATATTATTATTAAAAACATTATAACCTTCATTTTGAAAATCTCTACTTCTAGAATAAATCATTTGTTTTGTATTTTCATTTTCATCAAAATTACTTTCTAAATAATTATTAGGAATTTGACTATTATCATTAGTTTCATACATAGCACGACGAAAATTATTTCTTTTATTAAAATTATTAAAATTACTATTAAAATTATTTGGAGATGGATTATTTTGATTTTGATTTTCTAAAATTTTTTCTTTTAAATTTTTATACAAATTTATAATTCCTTCTGTATCAAAATCTTTATTTTCTAATAATTTATTAATTTTTTCAATAATTTCACTTTGAGTTTCATCATCTTTTTCTGCTAAAAAATCATCTGCTTCATTTTCATTTACTCCTAAAATATCTAAACCAGGTTTCATTGAATTTGTTATATTTAATCTTGTCTTTTTCATTTCATAAGTATTTAATAAATCTTTTAATATTCTTCTTAAAGTTGATTTTATTTTTTCATTATTAATTATAATATTATCTAATTTATTTTTCGTCATTAAATGTAATTTTTTTTCTTGTTCTAAATCATTATTTGATGATTTGCTTAATTTGAAATTTACATTTTGAGTTTGATTAAGTTCTATATTTAAACTTTCGATTTTTGCTTTTAATGTTTTTATCATTTGTTCTTTTCTTTCATTTTCATTTTTTAATTTTTGATAATTCATTGTATTTTGAGAATTTGATGATGCTTGAGTTTCTGCTATTTTATTATATTTTTCTATATCTTGATTTAATAATAATATTTTATTTTTTAAATCTCTTATTATATCTTCTTTTCTTCCTACTTCTATTTTTTTCACTTTATTTTTTTCTATTAAATCTTCATTATCTTCTATTAATTTTTTATTTTGTTGTTTGTAATTTTCACAATTATTTTTTAATTCTCTTATTATTACATCTTTCCTATTAATTTCATTTTTTAAGGATTTAACTTTATCTTCATTATTTTTTTCTCTATTTTCTCTTACTTGTAAATTATTAAATTCATTATTATTTTTTTCTAATTGATTTTTCATAGAATTAATTAAATTTGTTTTTCTATTTAATTCTTCTTTTAAATTTTTTATTGTTTTTTCTAAATCTTCAATATTATTAACATATTCCATTTTTTTATCAAAAGGAGTCCATGAACTTTTTATTCTTTTAACTTCATCAATTAAATTTTTCATTTCATTTTTATGTTGTTTATTAGAATCATTATATTCTTTAGTTTGAACTTCTAAAATATTATTTAATCCTTTTATTGTATTTTCATTTTGATTTAATTTTTCTTTTAATGTTGAAATAGAATCATTTAATAATTTAATTTGTGCTTTTTGATTATCATTCTCACTTTTTAAATTATTGTTTTCTAAATTTAATTCTGTTATAGTTGCATAATTTTTCATTAATTGAGTTAAACGAAAATATGCATTTTCTGTTGGAGAAATATTTAATTTCTTTATTTTCATTTGTAATTTTCGAACATTTAAAGTATCATTTAATTCATGATTTTCTTCTTCTAAATTTTTTATTTTTCCTTTAAACTTATCTACTTTATTTTTCATTCCCTTTAATTCTTTTTTAAAGTTATCTATTAAAGCCTCTCTTTCACTTACTTTATTAATTAAATCAATAGATTTTTGAATTGATTTAATTAAAACACTGAATTTTTCATTTAATTCTTTTGGATTATTTTTTTGTAAATTAAATAATATATTCAAATCATTTAATAAATTATCAAATCTTTCTTTTAAAAATTGAATATGAGCATTATAAACATCCATTAATGAATTTAATTTTTCGGTGGATTTTAAAATTTGATCATTTAATAATTTAAATTTATCTCCTGTTAATTCTGCAATTTCTGCTAATTGTTTTTTTAAATCTTCATTTTCTTTATTTAAATTTTCAATATTATTATTTAATTCTTCATATTGATTTTCATGGAATTTTAATGCTGCTTCTTTTTCAGATTGTAATTTCATTTTATCTTCTAATAAATCTTGATATTCTTTTTCTTTTTTATTTAATTCTTCATTTAATGAATCTATTTCTTTTTTCATATCCATTAATTTATTTTGATATTCATTTATAATATTTTTTAACTCATTTTCTGCATTTTCTATTTTTTCTAATAAATTTTCTTTTTCATTTTTCATTTTTAATAATTCCTTTTCATATTTTTCTTCCATTTCTTTCATTTGAATTTTCAAATTATCTATTTGATTTAATAAAAAAGAAATAGTTTGATTTTTTTCTTGTAATTCTAAATTTAAATTATCTACATTTTTTCCTTTTTCTAATTCACTTCTTAATTTATTTATTTCTGAATATAATTCATTTAATTCTTTTTCTTTATTCTTAAGTTTTTCACTATATTCTTTTGAATCCTTTTCAGCTTGATTTAAATCTAATTTAATAGCTTTCATTTTTTTATCATTTAATAATTCAATATTTTCCATTGATTCTATTTTTTCTTTATAATTTTTTATTTGTTCATTTGCTTCTTTTAATTTTGTTTCTAAATTTATTATCGTAATATTTGAATTATTTCTTATTAAATTCATATTTGAAGTTGCATTTGTTGAAAATGATAAATTACTTTTTGACTCATTTAAATTTTGAAGTTCTAATGATAATTTTTCATTTTCTTTTTTTAAGTGATCACTTTCTATTAATAAATTATCGTTTTTCTGTTTTAAATTTATTATTTCTCTTTTTAAATTTTGTTCTTTTTCTTTATTTTCATTTTTTAAAGAAAATATTAATTTTGATTCTTTTGCTTTCATATCATTATACATAAAATCTAATTGATTTTGTAATTTATTTTGACTTTCTTTTAATTGGGAATTTTCATTTGATAAAATTGAATTTTTTTCTTCTAATTGTCCAATTAAATAATTTGATTTTAAATTAGAATCATTTAATTTTTTTGACATGTTATTTAATTCTGTTTTAATATTATCATTTTCTATTTTTAACATTGAATTTTCTTTTGATATTTCTTCTATTTTTTTTTTAATTTCTTCAGATGATTTTAATATTTTTTCGTTTTCACATTGAATTTTTTGATTTTGAGATACTTCTTTAGACAATTCAGAACTTTTATCGTTTAAAATTTTTGTTTGTACATAATATTTATTTTGAAGAGAAAATAATTGTTCGTTTATTCTTTGATTATCTGATTCCATTAATTTTAATTTATTTCTCATTTCTTCATAACTTAATTTTTCTGTTGAATCTTCTATGTTATTTTGTAATTTATATTTATTCTGTTCCGTCATTAAATTATTAAAATAAATTAATTTTTTTTTCTTAATTATTGTTTTTTAGTTTTGATTATATTATTTTTTAATTGAAATTGTAATTTTGAAATTAATTGGTTAAAAAAATTCTGTAATTGAGTTTTTAATATTTATATTTGTTTTAAAATTATTATTAATGTTCTTTTAATAAATTAATATTACAATTTAATTAATATTTTTAAAGATTTAAAATAAATATTATAAATATCAATTTCTTTTAAATTTAAAAATTTAAATAAATAATGGCTTATATTACCTTAAAGAAAAAGATTGCAAATTTATATAATGAATTAGATGATTTAAATGATCATTCAAATCATATTAAAAATTCTTCATTAAATGATTTGCCAGTTTCTAATGAAAGATTAAAACTTTATGATATAATGTTATATCAAAAGAAAAATATATCTCTAAAAAAAAAGGATATTAAATCAAAAATTAGAGAAGAGAAGAAATATTTTTTAAATTCAAAAAGTATTATTAATTTTAAAAATTTTGAAAGTGAGAATGTAACATATCCTTTAAAAAAAAAGGAAAAATTTAATCAGAATTTTCAAAAGAAATATAATGAATTGAAAAATTTCACCAATAATTTAAATAATTTTGATGAATCAAATAAAGAAAATTTAAGAAGAAATAAATCAAATTTTTTTTATGAAATAAAAAATTATAAAAATTATAAAAATGGGAAAATGTTAAATAAAAAAGAATCTTTAAAAAAAGAAATAATGACTGAGTTAGGAAATGGTTATAAAACAAATACAAATGGAAATTTCAATTTATTTAGAAGTTATTCAAATTTTTTTGAACCTAAAAATAAAAAAACTGAGTTTAATTGTATTCAAGGAGTTAATATTATATAAAAGTGCATTTTTATATTTAAATATAAAATTTAAATTATCATTTTGAAAAATTAAAAAATCAATTTTTATTTTTTTTTAAAAATGATATTTTAAAAATTATTTAACAATTATTATCTTGATTTAAATAATAATTAATTAATTATTGTTGAATTTTAAAATTAATGGGAGGAAAAAATGAAAAATACATAAATTCAATAGAAGATTATTTAGAAAAGCCCATAAAAAAAGGAAAAAATTTTAATGAAGTATGTATAAGTACATCATTAAAAGACATAAATGAAATAAGTGAAATAATAATAGAACCAGTAAGAAAAAATATAATATAATTAATAACAAAATAAAAATAGAATAAATGGAATATATTTCATTTATCATGTTGGTATAATAATTCAGATTTATTAAAAGAAATATTAAATATATCTTCATTAAATAAAGATTACATAAATAAACCTGATATTAATGGAGAACCACCAATTGCAATTTGTTGTTATGTTGATTCTGTTGATTGTTTAATTTTATTAAGTGAAAAAGGAGCTTTAAAACAATTTACAAAAGATAATAATGATGGTTATAGAGTATTTTTTTTTTAATAATTATTTTAGGAAGGATTAAATTTAAATAAATTATGTGTTTATCATGATGCTTTTAAATGCTTTCAATATTTAAATCCTGATTTAACGATTGAATCTGAAGAATTAGATGATTTATATGATTTAGCTAAAAAAAATGGAAGTGACAATATTTCTGCTTTATTTGAAGATATTAAAATTTATGAAGGATTAGAATCTATTATTTCTATTAAAGAAGAAGATAAAATGGAAGAAATATCTTTTTAAATATTGTTTATTTTTTAAATATATAAATTATTTTTTATTTTTTTTTTTCTTATTTTGCTTTTCTCTTTTTTGATAATATTTTTCAATTTGTGCTTTTTGAGAAACTGACATATGTATAAAAGCAGCATGATTAACAACAGAAGAACTTTTATTTTCAGTTAAATATTGTTTTAAATTTCTTTTTTCATTATTTTTTTGTATTTCAATTTTTTCTTGAAAAATAAAAGGAGGAGTTTTAAATAATTCAAAAGAAGGATTTGTACTTTGTGTAGTTATTAAAGATTGGGTATTAAAATCTAATGAATGAGAAGAAAATTCAGAATCTGAAAAATTCTCATTATTTAAATTATCAGTTTTATTATCTTTATCTTTTTGATTAACATAATTAATTAATCTTGAAAAAGTTAAATTTACTCTATTATATAAATTTTCACTTTGTCTCATATTTTCTTTATGTAAAGTTGACATTAAATGATCTTCATAAGAATGAAATCTACATGCACATAATTTACATAAATAATTTTCTTTTGAAGGTGAAATTTCTTCAATTATTTTACTGTCTTCTTCTTTTTCTTCTGTTAGTTCTTTAAATTTATTTCTATATTTTTTAATATATGTATCTATTGATTTTTTCTCTTTTTCAGTACAAAATAAAGAAAAATCTTCTGGACTATCTTCATGATAGATAGGAATATTATAATACTCTTTATTATTTTTTTTATGCTTTTTAACGAAATCAAAAAATTTAATTGCTTTTTTTGTTCTGTATTTAAATAATATTACAATTAAAGCTTTATTACTAATAGTTTTAGGAAGTCCATAATTATAAAAATCTTCAAATTTAAGATGATTAAACATATCAATTCTATTTAATAAATCTGTTCTTGTAATAACTTTAATATAACTTTTACTTTTTTCATTTAATATTATTTTTTCAATATGAGAATTAAAGTGAAGATATATATAACCAAAAGCATTAAATTCTTCTTTAATATTTCTTGAATTTAAATCTTCTCTATTTTCAATTACTATAATTGAAGATGGAGAAAGACTAAATGTAACTTTCTAAATTTATTAATAAATTATTTTTACTCCACCACATTTATCTATTTGCTTTGATAATGTTATCTTATCTAACTTGTTTAATTCTGGTAAAATGTAATAAAAATTTTTATTTTTTAATGTTTTATTTGGAAAATAGTCTATATCACAATATTCTACCTTCATTTTTAAATTTATTCCAAAAAATTATAACATTTTAAGGCGCTAATTATTAAAGTTCATTTTTAATTCTAAATTAAATTTTTAATATATGTAAATTTTAAACTAACTTTTCAAAAAATAAATTAATTATTTTTTTATTTATAATAAAAAATAAATTAAAAAAATAAAAAAGAAACATTTTCTAAATAATAAAAAAATGAAAATTTCAAAGAAAAGTATAAATATTCATAAAAATAATTTATTTAATTGATTCATATGTTAAAAATAAAATATTATTGAGCTGAATCATTAGACATAGAATATTCATTAAAGTCTTCAATACTTTCTTGTTCAATTTCTTCTTCATAAGAATTTTCTTCAGAAGGATTAATTGGTCTATTAAGTAAAAAATGAGGAATATTATTATTCCCTAAAAATTGCTCAAAAGGTGATTTGTAATTATATTTATATTGAGAATTATTTTTTAATTTTTTTAAATATACTTTTTTTTGAATTTCTAAAACTTTTTCTAATTCATTTTTAAATAAATATGATAATGGATTACTTATAATTAACAATCTTAAATCTTCATTTTCTTCTATTTCTTTTAAAAATGAATCATTTTTTATTGTTTTTTCTAATTTTTGATAATTTTTTAATTTTTCTTTTAAAATTTTATTTGTCATATGATTTTTATGAATATAATTGTCTTTTTCAATTAATTTCTTTTTTCTTTTTTCATAAAAATTTTTGGATTTGATATTATTTCTTCAGGTATTTTATTAATTTCTTTATTTTGTAAAATATTAAATGATGTTATTGATTTTATAATTTTATTTTCTTCTTTGTTTCCACATTGATTTTTATTATTATTTGCATCAATAATTTCTTGTATTTGATTCATTGTAAAATCTATTATTTCTTCTTCTTCTTCTTCTTTTTTTTTTTCTTCTTCTATTTTTTTTTCTTCTTCAAAAAATTCAATATTTTCAATAATATTATTTTCATTTTCTTTTTCAACTTCCATTTTATAATTATATAATTTAAATGAGTAAATAAAAAAAATCTTATAAAAAATAATTTAAAATAGTTTAAATTTATTATTTTCATTTTTTATATAAAGAAAAAAATTATTTATATATAATTATATTATATGAATTAATGATTATTAAATTTCATTAATTTCGAAGATTCACTTATTCTTAAAGTTTTACTAAAATTATTATCTTTATTTTCATTATTTTCATTATTATTTATAGGTTTAATATTATTTTTTCTTAATAAAATATCTTTATTAAGTAGACTTTGATTTCTTTTTAATTTCCTATCATTTATATAATTATTTGCTTCAAAAAAAGCTTTTTTTCCTCCTGAACTTATTGAACTTATTGCTCTTATATGAAGAAAAGTTTTCTTCTTTGTTAATTTATGAGTTTTAAAATCTTCATAAGCTGTAAATTCATTATCATCAAATTTAATTTTTTTGGACCTTTCAGAATATTTTAAAGTATATTGATTTTGTTCTTTAATAATTTGATTAATCGAATAATTACTTAAAATATCATCATCATTTTCTCTTTTTTTGTCATTATCACTATAAATAATTTCATGAATATTTTTAAACCAATTATCACCATTATCAGAATAACGATTAAAAAAAGCATAATCTTTAAAAATAAATTTATAATCTTCTCGTAAAAGAATTTTAGCATATCTTTCCTGAGTATTAAATCCTTGTTTTTCAGGAGCATTACAATATTTATAATCAAAATTATCAGCATTTAAAGGAATAAAAGGTGAAGTTAATTTTTTATGATATAAATCTTTCCAATTAAAATTTTTAAACCAATCATGATTTTTAACATCTAAATAATTTTTATAACCCAATCTCATGCAAGGTTTTCTCATTAATAATTTATTAATAAAATCCATAGAACAAAGACTCCAATTACCTAAATCAGATTTTTTAACATGAGCTTGATGACTCATCATTTTTTCTTTAATTTCCTTTCTATTTTTTCCTAAATAAGGTCTGTAACCTTTCAGAAATTCATATCCCATGACTCCAACTGCAAAATAATCAACTAAAATATTATGATCATGTCCACTCATAACTTCAGGACTCATATAACCAGGTGTTCCACTTGTTTCTTTTGCATTATGTAATTGCTGAATTTTAGCTATTCCAAAATCTGTTATGTGAACATAACCATTGGAATCTAAAACTAAATTTTCTGGTTTTATATCTCGGTGAATTATTTTATTTCTATGACAATATTCTAATCCTAATAATATACATCCTATAAAAAATTTACTTTGATTTTCTGAAAATTTCCTATTTTTACATATATGATAACGTAAATCTCCTCCTGTTAATAAATCCATTACTAAATATAAATTATCTGAATCTTGAAAGGAAAAATGCATGTTTACTATAAATGGATGATTTATTTTGGATAATAAATCTCTTTCATTTTTAACACTTCTTTCACTTCTCTTATCAATTATTTTTGCTTTTGACATTTCTTTCATTGCATAATGTTTATTGTATTTTTTAGCAAATACTTTCCATACTTTACCAAAACCACCACGACCTATTATTGATATGTATTGAAATGATTTTTTTGATAATTCTATTTTTAAATTTTTTTTATGTTATATTTATTATTTTATTTTTTACTTTCTGACTTAAAATCTGATATGTTGCTTTCCATATGTGATTTTTTATAATCTTTTATATTGTTTGTTCCCATTAATTATATATATTTAATTAATTTTTTTTCCTAATTATTAATTGAAAAAAATAAAATCTATTAAAAAATTAATTAAAAATATTTTAAAAACCTTATCAAATAAATTATTTATAATACTTATTAAGAATAAAACTCTATATATTTACACTTATATCTTAAAAATTAATTTTGATAATAAATGATTCTTTAAATCAAAATAATATACATATGCATTTTATTTGGGAACTATTTTTTTTAGCATTTTTCTTTTCTTGATAATTATAATAATATCTTGTTTCAGAAATGTCTTCATTAAATTTTTTATAACTTTCAACATCTATAACTTTAACCAAAGGTTTTGAAAATTTAACATTTTTTTTATTTTTCTTTTTATTTTCTATTTTTTCATTTTCTAAATTTGATTTTATACTTATTGATGTTGTTGAACTTTTATCATTAGTTTTTTTTGCTTCAATTTTATTATTTTCATCTAAATTTTCCTTTATTTCTTTAATATTATTATCCTCAGACATTTTTTTTTATTTTGATTATATTTTAATTGTTTATAAAAATCAGAAAAATTATATATATTAAAATTTTATTTATATTTTAAATAATTTAAATAATTTATTATTCTACTTTTTCTTCGAAACTTTTTGATATAAATTTAATTATATTAAAACAATCTCCAAAAACTTTTTCTTTTTCTTTATTTATTTCTTGATAAAATTGATTAACTCTTTCTCCTTGATATTTTTTTAATTTTCTAAATTGTTGAATAATAACATTAATAGCAACAACAACTGTTTTTTTTTCAGCTTCAATGACTTTACTTTCTTTATATAACATAGCTTCAAATGATTTTTTTTTATCATTTTGAAATAAAGGAATTTGATTTTCAGTTCCTTGTTGAACTCCCCAATTAGCAAAATCTTGAGAAATAAATAATTGTTCTTTTTTCATATTTATATTATTTGCAAAACTTTCATATTCATTTCTTTGATTTTGAAATTGATTTATTATTGTATCTAATTCATTATATTCCATATTCATATAATTGAAATATTCTAAAAATTCATTTTTAAAAAATTTACTTTGTGTTAAATATGATGATGACCAAATTGAAAATAAATTATTTAAATCAGAATATAATTTTTGAATTTCAATACTTTGTTTTATATCTTTACTTTGATTTAATAATTTTTCATATAAAATACTTATTTCTTTCATATGAGTAGAAATTATATTAAAATCATTAATTAATAAATTTAAACTATTTTTTAATTTTGAATATAAATCTGTTGTTGGTGTTATTATTCTTAATAAATTATTTACATAAATTGCTTTATCTTTATTTAAACTTACTTTAATTTCTCCTTTTATTGTTTTAAAATTCCTTAAATATATACTTAATTTATATGGATTTGAATCTAAATTTTTTTTATATTTTTCAAAATCTTTTTGTTCTAAAACTAAAAATTCATATGTTATTGGAGAAGTTCTTAATATTTTTTTTCTTAAAATACCATTCATAAATTTATTTAAATATCTAATTCTCATATTCAACATTTTTTGTTCTTCAATATTATTTTCATCATTTTTTTTCTTTGAAAAGAATGATAAATTTATATTTGAATAAAAAGCATCTTTAATAAGAGGAGGAACTAAAATAAAAGGATATCTTAAATTTAATTGATTTTTATACCATTCAAAATCAGAATAATTTCTTTTAACTTTTGAATTTAATTCTTCAGTTACAATTTGAAATGTTAATTGATCTTTACTAAATAAATTTCCTTTTTCTTTTTTAGGTTCTATTATTTTAATATTTAATTTCTTTTTTTCTTTTTCAAATTCCATCATTTTTGTTTCTTGTTGTTTAGCTGTTTCACTAACAAATTCACAATCTGAATATAATATTTCAAAAGGAGTTGATGTTTTTTCTTTTTTATTTTTCACTGATTGAAGTGATATTATTAATTGTTCATTTTTAAAATTTTCTATCATATTTTTTAATTCATTTAAAGATAAATTTTCTATTCCAATTCCTTTTAATCTATAACAATAATTAAATAAATCATCTGGATTATATCCTTTTTCTATTAAATTATCATTAATATATTGTTGCTTTTCTTTTTCCATATTTTTATTATTTTTATTTAAATTTTATATTAAAAATCAAATCAAATAATAAATCAATATAATTTATAAATCAAAAATACAGAAAATAATTTACATTTAATTCTAAATACAATTTCATTTTTCAACACTTAAATTTGAAGAACTAGATTTATAGGAAGAGGATGAAGAAAGAGGAATTGAACTAGAATTTTTATTACTGCTTTCTTCATCAGAATTATTAGATTTAGAACTTTCTTCTTTAATTGGTGAGTGCTCTACATTAGTTATCTGTGAATAATAATTATTTGTAATGTTTTCACTATAAATGTCAACCATAATTCTTTTTGAATATGCAATTGCATAATTTAATAAATCCATTCTAAATTCTTGTTTTTCAATAACTTGAATTGTTTTTTCTTTCATACATTTATAACATTTAGTAAAAATTGATAATTTTTTAATTGCCCAACTATATACAACAGTCATTTTATTATTTGAATTATATAGTTCTTTATTTTTATGAATTTCACGAATACGAAAAGTATCTAAGAACTTTTTATTTAAATAATAAGGATTTAAAACTTGAAAAATATATTCTTCTTGCATTTCATTTACAGAATTCAGATATTTAATAACACTTTCAACTTTATATTCAATTACTTCTTCTATATGTTTTTCCGTGAGTTTACTGTTATAACTTTTACATTCATCTTCAACAATTTTATGAATTAAATAATATTTACTTAATTCAATTAAAACATCATAAAAAAAAACATAATCTTCTCCTTTATAAGAATAAGTATAAATTTTAAGTAAAGAACAAACTCTAATAAAATCTGAAATTTTTATAGAAGGAATTCCTAAAGGATGTCCAATTTTATAAACAAATTTTCTAAATTGATTGATTTTAATAAATCCAGTATATTGTTTATCATAAAAAGTCCAAATATTTTTAAATTTATTTATATCTCCAATTTTCATTTCTTCTAAATTCATAGCATAAGTATCATCCATAACACAAGAAATAACAGCAGAAAAAAATTGAAGAAACATTACCATATTTAAAATAATAAAAGTAATAAAATATGGAAAACCGACCATTGAACCACAACCTATATGTTTATGTAATTCTTCAACTGTCATTTCTGTTTTATATTTACAATCAAAAAATCCATCTCTTTCATTTGTTATTTCATGCATTATCATATTCCAATTTTCTCCTGAAGTAATTCTTATTAAAATTAATATTGAACTTATAAAATTATTGAAATTCCATTTTTCATTTATTATATTCTGATATTTTATATCATAGAATAAATTCATTCCTATGATTGCATATATGAATAATGTAATGAAATATAATATTAGAACATTAAATACTCCTGGAATTGAATTAAAGAATAAATTTAATATTTTTCTTATACTTTTTAAACTTCTTAATAATTTTAATACTCTTCCTACTCTTAATATTTTAAATATTGCTGTTTCTAATTCATCATTTAAAAACGAAATATATTTATTTAATGTTATTGTTGTTATAAATTCACAAACAACTATAAAATCAACTATATTCCATCCATCATGAAAATAAGTCAAACGATAAACATAAATTTTTAATACTGCTTCTATCACAAAAATATAGCTTATAAATTTATTTAATTGAGAAAAATAATTTTTTGTAATTTTATTTTGACCAGGATATTCCATTGTTAAAATAAATAAATTTGCAATTATACAAACAATAATAACAACTTCAAAATAAACACTATCTAAAATATTAATTAAAACTTTAACAATATTATCACCTCTAACTTTTTTTTTTGGAATTTCAACTTTTAATAATTTTTTAAAATTTTTAAAAAATTCATTTTGAATAGGTAATTTAAATTGATTATTTTCTATATTTTCTTTTTCTTTTTTAAAATTAGAACTTAAAATCACAATAGCTAAATTAAAGACAAAAAAGAATGAAAAAATCATATATAAGACAAAAAAAAGTGCCCATTTAAAACTTTTATCTCTAATAGGTTGATAATTAATATCAGTAGCATCTATTGCAAAATACATATATTTAAACCAATCTTCAGTAGTCATCATTTCAAAAAATAATATAAAACCACTTTTTATTGAATCAAAATTTGGATAAGGAGTTATCCAATCTCCTCCATAATTCATACAATCCCATTTTGTTATTACCTTTGACATATATACTTTAGGAACATTTAAAAAATCACATCTTGAAAATCTTCCACGGAAATAATTTACTCCTATTATATCAAATATTAATATTATTAATGATTCTATTAATACTAAAATTAACATTTGAAGACAACTTTTATAAAATGTCTTTAATGATGCTTGAAGTGTTTTACTTAATTCTATTAATTTTATTATTCTTACTAATCTTAGTAATTTAATTAATCTTAAAATACTCATTTCTGAAGAATTATTTGTTAAAGATTTTTCATTTAATGTTTTTCCTGAAAATATTATATATATTATTGAAAGAATTAAAGAAATAAAATCTATAAAATTATATTCTATTCTTAAATATGATGTTTCTCCATTAAATAAAAAGCCAAATGATATTGATTTAAATAATGCTTCTAATAAAAATATAAATGTTGTTATTGTGTCAAATATTAAAATTAATTTCTTTTTGTTCATATTTTTTTCACTTGGAGAATCTAAAGCCATTATAATTATACTTATTACTATATTTCCTAAAATTATATTTTTAAAAAACTTTCTTCCTTGAATTATTTGAGAACAAAATAATCTAAATTTATTTGTTGGGGAAAATAACATTAAACTTGTTCTTTCTATTTTAATTCTATCTTTCATGTTTTTAACTTCTTTTGTAAATTTTTCTCCTGAATTTATTGCTACACCAAAAATTCCTTTTCTTTTTGAAATATTTTTTATATCTCTAACTTCTTCTTTTATACAACAATCTAAAAATCTTTTCATTTTATTAATTATTTTTGATAAAAAAGTTTCATTTTCAATCATATTAATTGATGTCTTGTACTTTTTTAATTCTTTTTTTTTCTCTTCTATTTCAAATAATGATATATTATTATCTTTTTGATAATTATTCATTAAAATTGACAAAAATAAATTAAGTAACATAATATTACCAAAAATGATTGTTCCTAAAAAATAAAATTGTGAACTTGTTTTATATAATTTGGAATATTCATAAGAAATTTTCATCCATTTATCTCCAATAAATATAGTAAAAACAGTTACTAAAGAATTTTGTATATTATTAAAGTTTTCTCTTGGAGCAACAGTAGTGTTAAAAAAATAATTATATTCATCTTTTTCATCATAGGTAAAAATCGCATTTGCAAATAGTTCAATTCCTGCTATTGCAAAAATAATAAGACAAAATATTAATAAAATACAATAATAAAATAAATCTTTTAATGAAATTAAAAAAAAATTAATGAATTTTTCTAAAAATCCTTCTTTACGTGCGAATCTTAATAATTTTAAATATCTTATAACTCTTAATGAACTTAAAGATGAATTTGCATCGCTTTTACTTATTTTAACATAAATAATTTCATATAACCCTAATATAACAATTATTAAATCAACTATATTAAATTTATAACTAAACCATTTTTTAAAACCTAATATAATAATTTTAAAAATAATTTCTAAAATAAATATTGTTAAAGAAATAAGGTTAACAATATATATAATATTTGATAATTTAACACTCATAGGATATTTCATTAAACACATAACAAATATATTTAACGTAATTACAACATATATTATTGTATTGAAAATTATATATTCAATAGAATT
>JAEEGI010002965.1_pt1 | contig 40940 bp, 37 predicted proteins | sample 8958751 | NCBI WGS metagenome assembly JAEEGI01 (sample SAMN16246545, study PRJNA631951) | gut metagenome | biome: gut microbiome; feature: rumen; material: KS-attached | host: Bos | place: Iran: Karaj | collected 2018-10 | reverse complement strand
CGGGCTTGGGCTGCGCCTTGGGGTCCGCCTTGCCGCTTTCGTTGGCTCCGGCTTTTGCGTCCTTCCCTGCCGCCCTGGCGGATGCCTTTGCGTCCTGTCCTGCGTTCTTCGGATCCGCCTTGGCTGCGGCAGGCTTGCCGCCGGTCTTGCCTCCGGTCCCGTTCCCGGGCTTCTGCGCCGCCGCCGGTTTTTCCGAAGCCTCCAGCAGCCGGAGGTAGCTGGCAGCGCCTGCGGCATGATCCGACCTGGGATAATCTTTTTGGATGCGGGCAAGATACCCTGCAGATCTCTTTTTGTCGTGCAGGATCTCATCGGATATCCTGGCGGCATGGTACAGGGCATCATCGGCGAGGACGCTTGAAGGATGCGCAACGGAGAGCTTTTCGTAAGCCTGCACGGCACTGCGGGCGTCTGCGGGCGACTTTGTCACCCGGGCACGGCCTTCCAGGGCTGCTCCGTTGCGGTACAGCGCGGCATAGCGCAGCTTCCATGCAGGATTTTTCTCGTAGATCTTCTGGAATTCCCCGGCCAGTTCCGTCCACTGCGCGGGGTGCCCGCCGCCCTTTTCCATCTTTTCCAGTTTCTGCCTGGCGGCAAGGTAGCCTTCGGGATAGTCCGCGGCAATAGACGAGCCCGCGGCAAGCGCCGCGAGCAGCATCAGGATGGGCAGGAATATCGCAAAGCGTTTATGCATCGGGACGGACCGGAAATTTTTGCTATTGTGCCGCCACCTCTTCCCCCATGTCAACCAAAAATGCAAAAAATCACACGGCAGATCCCGCCCTGCGCAGCGTTAAAGCTGGACGCCTTGACCCTTCTCTGCTAGCTTATCTGCAGCGGGGGCCTGCGTCCCCTGCGTGCCATGCCTGCGCGCCGGCGAATGCCGCGCATCACCCTATCCCTGCCGAGGCTGCCCCATGTCACAGAACCAGATCGTATCCCTGGAATCCCTGCCTATCAATGAATCCAGCGTGCGCCTTGCCGCCAACCAGATCGATTTCAACGACCCCAACCTCACGTTGAGCTACGGCGCAAAGACCATGCGTGAAATCTCGGAATTCGCTGATTCCCTGCTGGGCAACGTGCGCGTCAAGGACTCCGGCCCCGTCGGGCAGAACCTGGCCGCACTGATGCAGCAGGTCAAGGGCGTGGACATCTCCAAAATGACCAGGCAGGAAAAAGGCTTCCTGGAATCCCTGCCCATCATCGGCAGGTTCTTCGACAAGGTGGCCCAGACGCGCGTACAGTTCGACTCCGTCCTCAACCAGATAGAAGGCATCTCCAAGAAGCTCGAGGAATCGCAATTCACCCTGCTCAAGGACATCCAGGTGCTCGACCAGCTCTACGACCACAACAAGAATTTCTATGAAGAGCTGAGCGCCTATATCCAGGCCGGCGAGATGCGCCTGGCCGACGCGCGCGAAAAGGAGCTCCCTCCGCTGGAAGAAGCCGCCAAGAACGCACCGGACAGCCTGGCCGCCCAGAACCTGCGCGACTTTGCCGACAAGCTGAACCGCTTTGAACGCCGCCTGCACGACCTCAAGCTTTCTCGCACCATCACCCTGCAGACCGCTCCGCAGATCCGCATGATCCAGAACAATGACCAGACCCTGGCCGAAAAGATCCAGACCAGCATCCTGGCCACCATCCCCATCTGGAAAAACCAGATGGTGCTCGCCCTGTCCATCAACAGCCAGCGCAACGCCGCGGCCCTGCAGAAGCAGGTCGCAGACACGACCAACGACCTGCTCGAGAAGAACGCCGAGATGCTGCACGACTCCACCGTGGCCACCGCGCGCGAAGTCGAACGCTCCATCGTCGACATCGAAAGCCTCAAGAACGTCCACCAGAAGCTGCTCTCCACCATCGAAGAGACCATGGCCATCGCCACCGAAGGACGTGAGCGCCGCCACGCCGCCGAGCTGGAGCTCGCGAGCATGGAAGAGAACCTCAAGCAAAGCCTCATCGCCCTTGCCAACCAGAAGGCCAGCGCCGAGATCGAAAGCGCCAAGGGCCCCGTGCAGGCGCTGCCGGAAGAAGCTTCCCACTAAGCCTTGATCAAGGAGCCCTGCCGTGCCCGACATCCGGGACACCACCCATGACGAGCCCAAAAGCACGACGTCCATAGCGGGCGCCGTGCTCCGGCGTGTCGGCGTCCATTTCGCCCTGATACTCGCCGTCGTCCTGTTCCTGGAATCCGCCCCCATCGAAGAGCAGATCGCGGCATACATCGGGCTGATATGCCTCTTCCCCAGGGGCAGGATGGCGAGCCCGCAGTGGTACGGACCTACAGGTCTCGGCGTGCTGCAGGCCCTCCTCGCCATGTTCTCCTGGCCTCCCGGCTACGCCATGCTGTTCGGGGGCTTCCAGACATGGGCGCAGCGGCTCCTGCTCGGCAGGGGCAGGATAGGCTGGGAATGGTCCGTGCTGCCCATGCTGCTCATATGCTTCCACGACGCCTTTTCCCTTTGGGAGTACAGTATCATGAATCTGCTGCTTCTCATCTCCTTCCCCATCCTCCTGGCAGCAGGCTGGCTGCTTTTGCGCCGCAGCCGCCGTGCCGCGCAGTCCGGCCTCCGCGCAAAGCTCCTCGAGCAATCCAGGCAGACGCTTAAAGCCGCCGTGGCCCGCCGTTCCCTGCCGGAAGAGATGCAGGCCCAGGCGGAACTGCTGCTCAAGCAGGCCGGGGAATACTCCCGCTGGGGCGCAGGCGATCCGGACGATCCCTTCCCCCTGGCGCCCCGTGTGCTGGCCACGGCGCAGTCCGTAGACAAGATAGCCCGCACCGCTTCGCTGAACGCCGAGGCGGAAAAGGATTCCGACATCTCCCGCTGGATCAACAGCGCCCGCCGCATAGACCGCCGGACACGCGGCTCCAGCGGCAGCTCCCCCGAAGAACTCACGCTCAAGGACATGCGCGCCCTGACCGCCCTGCTCATTGAAAAGAACGGTTCAGGGCTCGCGCAGAGCTCGCCGCAGGCAGGGGAATACGCTGACTATGAACGATCGGCGCGGGAGCTTTTGCAGAAAAAGGGCGTCCTGCCCGAGGATGCGGGGGCTTTCGTGGAAAAGATCGCCTTTTCCACCCTGAACATCGTGGAAAGCATGCGCGGGGATCCGGCCGACGTGGCTCCGGGAAAGCGCTTCCTCGACAAATACCTGCCCATCACGCACCGCATCATCGACGAGCACAAGAGGCTTTCCGGCATGAAGGTCAGCAGCGGCGAGATCAAGGATTCCCTTGAGCGCAGCCATGAGATGCTGGAACGCCTGGCCAAGGCATTCGCCGACGAATACGCCGCCCTGCAGCAGAACGACGCCATCAACTTCACGGCAGAGCTGAACGCCCTAGACGCCGTGCTGAAGATGCAGGGGCACTAGCAGGCGATGCGCGGGCGCGCGCCCGCGGCTTGTGGGCTTGCGATGCGGGCTGCGGCCATGCCCGGCAGGCGTCCGTTTGAATGATCCTTCCTGGGGGGCAGTATGCAGGCGTGCAGGTTCGCCGTCCCCGGCGATGAAAACACGGTGTTGCGCTTCATCAAGGCGCTTGCGGCTTACGAGCGCATGGAAGCGGACGTTTCCGCCACCGCAGATTCCCTGCGGTGCTGGCTGTTCGAAGAGCGCGCGGCTGAAGTGCTCTTTGCCATGGATGGAGGGCGGGAAGTGGGCTTCGCCCTGTTCTTCCGGAATTTTTCCACGTTCCTGGGACGCCCGGGCATCTATCTCGAAGATATCTTCGTACTGCCCTCGCACAGGGGCAGGGGCTTTGGCAAGGCGCTTTTCAAGGCCCTGGCCGGGATCACGCTGGAACGCGGCTGCGGCCGCCTGGATTGGTCGTGCCTGGACTGGAACACGCCAGCCAGGGGCTTCTACCGGTCACTCGGCGCGCTGCCCCTGGATGGATGGACGGGATACAGGCTCGATGAAAGCGGACTGAGGACCCTGGCTTCCGGGGAACCATCCGGGCATTGAGGAAGGCTGCGGCAACGATCAGACCTGCCGCTTGTCTTCGCAGATCATGCGCACCGTTTCCATGATGCATTTGCGCAGGGCGGCCTTTTTTTCACTGAGCCTGCCCAGGACAGCGGTGCCGATGGGGTTGGCTGCGGAAAGCGCTGATGCCAGGGAAACGATCAGGGTCAAAATGAATTCCGCGGGATTGGCCCGGGAGATCTCACCCTTTTCCTGAAGCTCGCGGATGGCTTCGATGTGCCGCTCGAATCCGCCGCCGCCTGTGCCGTCCCGGCCCGGCTCCATGGCGTTCCACATCATGAGGCGCATGACGGCGGGATGGTCATGCGCGTAATCGAAAAGCCGCCCCGCATATTCCGGCAGGTGCCCCGGATCAAAGGGGACAGCTTTGCTGGTATCGCCCAGCTCACGCTGCATCACTGCCTGAAAAAGCCCTTCCTTATCGCCAAAATAGTCATATATCCTCGGCTTTTTCGCAGCAGCATTGTCGGCTATGCGCTCCACGCGCGAGCCAGACATCCCATGCGCCGCAAACTCCTGCACTGCCGAATCCAGGATGCGCTGCATCGTCCTTAAAGATTTTCCCGTCCGTTTCACCGGTTTTTCTGCCATGGCGACCTTCTTGTATGGCGAACTGCATTTCCCGCGTGATCGTACCCTGTTTCACCATGCTTGACAAATGCTTTCGCTCTGCCTGCATGATCGAACACGCGATACCGCAACGATGGCAAGCCTGCGCCGGGGCGTCTGCCCGAGGGATGGGCATCGCACCGCCGGTCCCCTGCCATCCCAAGCAAAAAGGGGGCGGCAAAACCGCTCCCCTTTTGGATCACAATGCCCCGTGTGGCGCCTCAGTCCTTCAGCATCCCGAACGAACGCATCATGGACTGTGCGGCGCGGCGGCCCGCTCCCATGGCCAGGATGACCGTGGCTGCGCCTGTGACGATGTCGCCGCCGGCGTAGACATGGGGGATGGAAGTCTCGCCGTTTTCGTCAACGGCTATGTAACCGCGCTCATTGAGCTTGAGCCCGGGCGTATCGAGCATGAGGGGGTTCGGGCGCGTCCCCAGGGCAACGATGGCGAGATCGGTCTCGAGGACGAAATCCTGCCCTTCGATGGGCCTCGGGCGCCTGCGCCCCGAAGCATCAGGCTCGCCCAGTTCCATGCGCTGCAGTTCCACGGCCGCGAGCCGTCCGTCTTCGCCGGTGAGGAAGCGCAGGGGCGCGGCAAGCTCGATCAGCTGGACGCCTTCTTCCAGGGCGTGTTCGATCTCTTCGCCGCGGGCAGGCATTTCCGCCCTCGTCCTGCGGTACACGATGCGCACGCTTTCCGCCCCCAGCCGCAGCGCGGTGCGTGCGGCGTCCATGGCCACGTTTCCGGCGCCGAACACCGTGACGCTGCGGCCCAGGGCCACCGGCGTGTCATAATCGGGGAAGGAATGCGCCCGCCCGAGGTTCACGCGCGTGAGGTATTCGTTGGCGGAGAACACGCCGATGCAGTTTTCGTTGGGCACGTTGAGGAAATGCGGCAGCCCTGCGCCCACGCCAAGGAACACGGCATCGTATCCGCCGTCCAGCAACCCCTGCACTGTCACGGTGCGCCCGCCCACGTGGTTGAGCTTGAAATCCACGCCCATGCCGGCCAGGCTGTCCAGCTCGCGGTGCACCACATCCTTCGGCAGACGGAAGGCAGGTATGCCGTAGACGAGGACGCCGCCCGCCTCATGCAGGCCCTCGAACACCGTCACGTCGACGCCATTCTGCGCAAGGAGCCCGGCACAGGTCAGGGAAGACGGTCCGGAACCGATGCAGGCGACGCGCTTCCCGCATTTTTCCGCCTGGGGGGCAGGTTCTGCCGCTGCATGGTCGGCGACATACCGCTCCAGGCGCCCGATGGCCACGGGCTGCCCCTTCCTGCCCAGGATGCACTTGCCTTCGCACTGCTTTTCCTGCGGGCATACGCGCCCGCAAACGGCAGGCAGGCTGCTCGTTTCATGGATGATGCGGCTGGCTTCGTCGATGTTTCCAAGCACGACCTGATGGATGAATTCCGGGATGGCGATGTCCACCGGGCATCCTGTGCGGCACAGGGGCTTTTTGCATTGCAGGCAGCGCGTGGCCTCTTCCGCGGCCATCTCTGCCGTGTAGCCGAGGGCGACCTCTGAAAAATTCCTGATCCGCTCAGAAGGGGCCTGGCATGGCATCTCGTGGCGGGGTATCTTGGCCCCCTTGATATCGGTCTGGCTCATGTCACGCCTCCTTCTTTTCAAAGCAATGGCAGCGGTGCTGCTCCTTGGCGACCTGCTCCTGCGCGCGGAACGAGCCGAGGCGCATGCGCAATTCCGCAAAATCCACTTCGTGCCCGTCGAATTCCGGACCGTCGACGCAGGTGAACTTCATCTTGCCTCCCACGGTGACGCGGCAGGCGCCGCACATGCCGAGCCCGTCCACCATGAGGGAGTTGAGGCTCACGGTGGTCGGCGTGCCGTAGCCGCGCGTCAGGTCTGCCACGGCCTGCATCATGGGCACGGGCCCCACGGCCACGACTTCGGCGATGTCGGCGCCTTCGGCATCCAGGCGGCCGCGCACAAGGTCGGTGACGATGCCCTTGAGGCCCATGGAGCCGTCGTCGGTGGAAACGAGGACCTCATCGGAAAAGAGCGAAAGCTCCTTGTGGAACAGCAGCAGGTCCTTATTGCGCGCTCCGATGCAGGAAATGACGTAGTTGCCGGCTGCATGATGCCCCTTGGCGATATGGTGCATGGCCGCCACGCCCGTTCCGCCGCCCACGCAGATGACCTTTTTGGGCGCGTCAAAACGGACGATGTTCGTCGCCCTACCAAGCGGACCGCACACATCGAGGATCTCCTGGCCAGCTTCCAGCTCCTCCAGCATCTGGGTGGAACGGCCCATGACGAGGTACACGATGGTGATGGTGCCCTTTTCCACGTCGGTGTCGGCTATGGTGAGGGGGAAGCGTTCCCCGTGCGCGTCAACGCGCAATATGACAAAATGGCCCGGCCTGGCTGCTGCGGCGATCTGCGGCGCTTCCAGCACAAGCTTGCTGGTGCGGCCGGGGATCAGCCTCTCCTTGCTCAAGATCTTCGTTGGCATGGCGTTTCCACTCCTGGTACGATGGATGGCAACGGCGGGGCCTCCACGGCCCGTCGTTTTATGGCTTGCTCCGTACTGCAATGCAGGCAACCTGCAGGAAAAAGCATAAAGTTTTTACGCGCGCGGCGTCAAATGCTTTTTCTGCCGTGGCTGCCCTGGCATGCAAAAAAGCCCCGGAAGGACCGGGGCTCATCAAAGCAGGGGATCAGTTTTCCCATTTTCCCTTGTAATAGCGGGGCAGCTCGGTCAGCTTTTTCGAATTGACCACCTTGAAGGGCCCCTTAAGGGCTTCCTTCTTGGTCTTTCCCACGCATTCAAAGGTGTTTTCCACATAATACATGCGTGCCGTGTAGTCAAAATGCTTGCTTATGCTCTTGCGCATGTCGGCATGCACAGACACGGGGTCGATCTCGGAAAACTGGGCGACGTGGTTCTTGCCCCTCGTGAAGACCCGCGGCTTGGAGCGGGAACCGTTCATGTTCTTGTTGGCCTGCTGCGTGTACTTGACCAGGAAGTCGTCGAGTTCCGCACGGGCCTGGGCTTCAGACGGAGGTCCGGCTTTGGCAGCCTGTTTTTTGCCGGCCTTTGCGGTAGCCTTGGCCTTGGCAGCCGGCTGCTTTTTCACTGCCGCGGCAGGAGCCGGAGCAGCAGCGGGGGCCTGGTCAGGAGCTGCGGCGACGACCGGTTCCGGCTGCGCAGCATTGCTGGTTTCTGACGAGAACGGGAAGCAGGAGGTCAGCACAAGTGCCGACGCGCACAGTCCCGCGCACATGATTTGCCTGTACATGCAAACTCCAGGTAAAGAAAAGCCCGGCGAACCGGGCTTTGTGATCGATTAATGCCAATGGCCTACTTGAACTGGATCTCAACGCGGCGGTTCAGGTAACGGCCTTCCTCATTGGAGTTGTCGTACTTGAAGGACTTTCCGCGGCCCTGGGTGGCAAGGGTGGAAGCGGGCACGCCCTGCTTCACGAGGTAGGACTTCACGGAATTGGCACGGTTCTGGGAGAGGCGCTTGTTGTAGGCATCGGAGCCGATGGAGTCGGTCCAGCCTTCGAGCACGACGTTCCCGCCCTTGTCCTTGAGGACGGCGGCGGCTTCGTCGAGGATGCCCTGGGCCTTGGCGTCGAGGGCATAGGAGTCGAAGGCGAAGTTCACGCCATGGAGCACGAGGGCCTCACCGCCGCCATAGAACACGTCGGCGACGAACTTGTCCACGGCTTCCTGGCTGGCAAGCAGGTCAGCACCCTTGACGGACACGGAGCAGTTGTTGAGAGCGGCGATCTTGTCGAGGGTGGCCTGGCCTTCCGGCGTATCGGCGAAGGAGATCACATGGAAGCAGATGCCGGGCTGGGCCTGATAGACGGCAGCGGCTTCGGCAACGGGGTCAACGCCCTGGTTGTTGGCGCCGTCGGAAACGACGATCGCCGCGGTGGGACGGGCCATGCCGGCATAATCAGAGGAAACGGCGGCGATGCCGTCGCCCATCGGGGTCATCTTGCCAAAGATGGCGCCGCCAGCAGGAAGGGCGTCGATGCCGGCCTGCATCCCGGCGCGGTCCCAGGCGCCGTAGGGCACGAGGGTCTTGACGTTGGCAAAGGAATGCATGGAGCCCTGGTAGCCCAGATCCGGGATGGCCTGGTTGACGGAAGTGAGGACCTGCTTGGCCTTGGCAGCCTTGGTGACGCCGTTGATCCCGTCGCCCATCATCATGGAACCGGACTGGTCAACGAGGAAATCGAAGCTGTCGACTTTGCGGACCATGTTTTCAGCCTGGGAAGCGGAAGCGAGACCCATCACAAGGGCAGCTGCAAGCAGCGCCGTACGGAACGTTTTCATGAAATCCTCCAATTTAAATTGATATGAACAAGGTCGGTAACCTTTTCACTACCAAAGGGAAGGCTGACTGGCAAGTAAAAAAAAAGGCGAATGAGTAAAAACCCTCCGCCTTTTTAACTAGACTACGCCAGTGAGCAGCGTCCAGCGATCACACGCAGCCCGTGGGCTTGGGGAGGCCGGCCATCTTGCAGGCGCCTTTGCCAGGTCCGGACGGGAACAGGGCATAGATGTCCTTCAGCTTGTAACCGGTGTTCTTCGTCATGATGCGGACCATGGGGGCGATGCCGTTCTTCTTGTAGTAATCCTGCAGGAAGTCAATCACCTTCTTATGGTCGTCGGAAAGTTCGGCAATGCCTTCGGATTCCTTGACATAGTCAAGCCATTCGGGGCACCAGTCGTCGAAGCGGAGCAGGAAGCCGTCTTCATCGACTTCGAAAGTTTTGCCTTCGTAAGAAACTTCAGCCATGCGAGTCCTCCTTGGACATGTTGTGACTGTGTTAACAAATTTGCCTGAGACCCTGCAGGTCGCAGACTCACGTTCAAAGGAAAATGTTCCCTGTCGCCCGTTAACTGCCACAAAGCCTGCGAAAAGGCAAGCGCAAATAGCGCATATTTTTAACTGACGGCGATACGCATCCACAAAGGGCGGCATGGCCTCCGCCGGCAAGCCGGCATGTGCTTCATCCCTGCGCAGCCTTTTCGCGGACATAGGGCCCCACCGCGGCAACGTATATGCCCGCGCTCATCACGGCAAAGGCGACCAGCGATGCCATGGCGAGGTGCAGGCCGGCCGCGCCGCCGCCGAACCAGTCGGAAAGCAGCCCGACCATGAGCGGACCCCACGCCCCGCCTGTAAAGAATACGAGCGTGCCGAACACGCCTGTCGCCGTCCCGCGGTACCGCGGGCTCGTCACATCCTGCACGCAGCTGAAATAGACAGGGATGGGCGTCATCATGATGATCCCGTCGATGATCCCCGCGGCAAACATGGCAGGCAGCGGGACCCTGCCCAGCAGCAGGTAGAACACGGCCTTGGACACGACGACGAGCACCAGCAGGAAGGCGGCCGCCTTCATCCTCCCCGCCGGAGAGCGTGCGGACCAGGCATCGGCCACCATCCCGCCCAGGAACGGGCCTGCGGCGCCGGCAAGGAGGAAGCATGCCGCCAGCGGCCCCGCATAGGCCGCATCCAGCTGATAGCTGCGGATGAGCAATACGGGCATCCATGCCTGGTACGAATACTTGATGATGCTGAAAAATCCCGAGGCAAGCGCAGTCAGCAGGATGGTGCGGCTGCGCAGCACGGCAGGGATGCCGGAAAAGAAGCCCGCGCTGGGCGCCGGCTGGCTGTCGGGCAGGCGGGGGATGCAGAAGACTGCTGCCAGCGCAGGGACGGCGAGCAGGGCGAAGGCCAGGCGCCAGCTTCCCGCAAAGGCGAGGGCTGCACACCCGAGCAGGGTGCCCAGCGCCATGCCCAGCGGGACTGCCATCTGGAACATGCCCAGCACCCGCCCGCGCTTCTCCACGGGATACATGGTGGCAAGCCACGCCGTCCCGCCGGATCCCGTCAAGGCCTCGTTGGCACTGCCCAGGACCCGGGCGCAGACGAGCCCGGCAAAACCTGACGCCGATGCGGTGAGCGCCATGCCCAGGCTCCATATCCCCGCCCCCGCGCCTATGGTGAAACGGCGCTTGAAGATGTCGTTGAGCACAGAGCAGGGAAAGATGAGCAGGATGAGCGTGATGAGCAGGATGGAATGGAGCAGCCCGAGCTGCGCGTCCGAAAAGCCCATGTCGTTCTTCATGGTCTCGCCCACGATGCCCAGGACGGAACGGTCCATGAAATTCAGGCTGTAATAGGCGGTGAGCAGCGGCAGGAGCAGCTTTTGCGGCAGGGACAGGCGGATCTTCATGGGATGTCTCCATTCAAATATTGAATAGAGTATTTACTACCCAAAAACAGATGCGCCCGTCAAGCCCCGCATCCGCATCGCACAGGCAGATGCCCGTTACGCACCCGCGTCCACATCCACAAAGGTGAACGCCTCGGCGTCAAACAAGCCGCGGTCCGTGATCTTGAGGCTCGGGATGACGGGCAGGGCCAGGAAGCTCAGGGTCATGAAGGCGTCCACGTCCTCGCGGATGCGGTAATGCGATGCCGCCAGCGCAAAAAGCTCCTTGAGGCGGGCCGACACGAATTCGGGCTCCCGGTCGCTCATCAGGCCGCCAAGCGGCAGGGGCAGCTCGCAGAGCGTCCTGCCTCCTGCGACCATGACGATGCCTCCGCCGATCCTCTCCGCCTCGTGCACGGCGGCAAGCATGTCGTCTTCGTTGTCGCCGGCCACCACGAGATTATGGGAATCGTGCGCGATGGTGGTGGCTATGGCGCCGCCCTGGAGCCCATAGCCTTCCAGCAGGCCCACCGCCATCCTGCCCGTAGCACGGTGGCGCTCGATGGCGGCGATCTTGAGCAGGCCGGGATTCAGGGCGAGGTCCACGTTGCCGTCCGGCCCCCTCCGCACATCACGCAGGCAGCAGTCCGTCAGCAGCGCATGGGGGCGCAGGCCGATGACGCGTGCCCGCCCCGAGGGGATGCGCAGGTAAAACGGGCTCGCCGGCAGGGGCGCCATATGCATGCTGCCCAGGAGCGGTGAAGGATCGCACTTTTCCAGCGGCTTGCAGACCCTGCCCTCCTCTGCGGCGAGCTCTCCCTGCGCCCAGCATTTCTGCACGCTGAAGGAGCGCAGGTCGCTGACGAGCACGAGGTCGGCGCGGCGGCCCGGGGCGATAGCCCCGCGGTCGCGCAGCCCGTAGCATTCCGCCGCGTTCAGGGTGGCCATGCGCACGGCGCTCACGGGGTCGAGCCCGGCATCCACCGCCAGGCGCAGATTATTGACGACATGGCCGTGCTCCATGATGTCGGCGGCATGGCGGTCGTCGGTGCAGAACAGGCAGCGGCGCAGGTTTTCCGGCTCCACTGCCGGCAGCAGCGGGAGGAGGTTGCGCGCAGCAGATCCTTCGCGGATGAGCACGTACATGCCGCAGCGCACCTTTTCCAGCAGTTCGTCCGTCGTGGTGCATTCATGATCCGTGGAGACCCCCATGGCGGCATACAGCTCCAGCTGGCGGCCGGAAAGCATGGGGGCATGGCCGTCGATGACCATGCCGGCTTTCCCGGCAAGGTCGAGCTTGGCCAGCACATCGCTGTCGCCCATGAGCAGGCCCGGCACGTTCATCATCTCTGCAAGCCCGCCCACATGGGGATCGTTCACGAAGGGCTCCAGGTCCGGCGCTTCCAGCACCGCTCCGGCATCTTCACCGCGCAGGCAGGGCACGCACGAAGGCAGCATGAAGCGGATGTCCAGCGGCAGTCCGCGCGCCGCGTCCAGCATGAAGCGCAGCCCGGCCGCGCCCCGGACATTGGCGATCTCGTGCGGGTCGGCGATGACGGTCGTGGTGCCGGAAGGCAGGACGAGCCCGGCAAAGCCCCAGGGCGAAAGCATGGACGATTCGATGTGCACGTGGGCGTCGATCAGCCCGGGGAGCAGATACCTGCCGCCGGCGTCCACCACCTTATGCGCGTTCTGCATGCCGAAGCCAAGGATGCGCCCCATCCCCACGCGCACGCTCTCCCTGAAGATGCTCCCGCCGAAAACATCGACGACGCGCGCGTTGTCGATGCGCAGGTCGGCGGGGATCCGGCCCGAGGCCATGGCAAAAAAGCGTTCTTGATCTTCCATGTCAGCGGGACTCCTTGCCCTTGATGCGTATCTCGCGGTCAATAAATCGTGTCAGCAGCAGGGAAGCTGCGGTGAGCACCGCTCCGAAAAGGAAGACGGACCGGTAGCCCAGGGCGACCCACATCCAGCCGCCCAGGGCCGGGATGCAGACCGCCGGCACATGGTTGATCGTCTGGGCGATGGCCATGTTGGGCGCCGCGTCTTCGGGGAGTGCTATCTTTTGGAAAAACGTGCGCATGGCTATGGAAAAATTCAGGGTCAGGCTGTCCAGCACATAGAGCAGCACGAGCAGCGCCGGGCTCTGCGTGAGGGCGTACCCCAGGAAGATGGCCAGGGCTGCGGCGTACTCTATGGCCAGCAGGCGCGCCTCGCCCAGCCGGTTGATGATCTTCCCCACCATGGGGTTGAACACCCAGTTCACCGCATAGTTGAACATGAACAGCAGCGACACGGTGCGCACGGAAAAGCCGAACTGCTCCACCATCAGGAACACGGCGAACACGGAAAAGATGATGCGCCGCCCCCCCTGCAGCAGGTTGAGCGCATAAAAAAGCCAGTAGCGCGCCTGCGGCAGGACGCGCTTTTTCTGCTCGGGGGCGCTGCTGCCCGTGAGCGGGTGCAGGAGCCCGAAAAGCCCCAGCGCCACGCCGATGGCCCCCGGCACGAAAAACAGCCAGGCAAAGCCCAGCATCCCCGAAAACGCAAAGACGAACAGCGAGATCATCAGGCTGCCGCCAGCCACCAGGCCGCGCAGCCTTCCCATGACGATGGGTGTCTGCTCAAGGTCGAAATGCTCTATCGCCAGGGAATTGTTCATGGCCTCGAAATAATGGAAGCCAAAGGACATGAGCATGCTGGTGCAGATGATGGGCGCAAAGTGCGGGAACATGCCCGTGAGCATGGTGCCCAGCCCCGCCGCCATGACGGAAAGGGCTGCCAGCCGGTGCTCCCTGATGAAAAAAAGGAAGAAGATGAGCGTGAATCCCAGCAGCCCCGGCACCTCGCGCAGCCCCTGCACCAGGCCGCTCTGCGCGGCGGAGAGCCCGGCCTCGTTGACCACGAAGTTGTTGTAGAGCATGGACCAGCCCTGCATGGACACGGTGGAGCCGATGTTCAGCAGGGCCATGAACAGCAGGACATTCTTCTTCGATGCCGGGATGCCGGAAAACAGCGCCATCCGCCCCTCCTTCGAATGCGGGAAGATCAGCCCAGCGAGACCGCCTCGAGCGCTCCCGGCTGCGCCGCCAGGCGGCGCAGGAAGGCATTGTTGAAGGCGTGGCCGGAGCACTCCACCCGGAAGGAGCCCAGCAGCGGACGGCCGAGCATGGCCATGTCGCCGATGAAGTCGAGGATCTTATGGCGGACGAACTCATCGGGATAGCGCAGCCCTCCGGGATTGACCACGCCCTCATCCCCCACCACCACGACGCTTTCCAGCGAACCGCCGCGCGCCAGGCCGTGGCTGCGCAGGTATTCCACATCCTTAAGGAACCCGAAGGTGCGCGCGCAGGCGATCTCGCCGGCGAAGGCCCCGGGCTCCACGTCGATGCAAAAGCGCTGCGTGCCGATGGCGGGATGGTCGAAACGGATGGTATAGTCCACGCGGAACCCGTCGAACGGCTCGGCATCGATGCGCTTCGCCCCTTCGGCATGGCTGAACGGCCGCGCCATGCGGGAAGCGCTCCTGGGAGCGTCCTGCGCAACGGACCCGCATCCGAGCAGCCCCTGCACGACGAGCTTCGCCGAGCCGTCGAGGATGGGCACCTCCCCGCCTTCCACACGGATGGCGGCGTTGTCCACGTCCATGCCGCGCAGCCCGGCCAGCACATGCTCGATGGTGGACACGCTCTGCGTGCCGTCGCTGATGGTGGTGGCCAGTTCGGTCGCGCCCACGGCATCGGGGCGGGGGCAGAGGCGGTGCAGGCCGTCCGGCGCGTCCACGATGAACACGATGCCGGTGCCTGCCGGAGCCGGGCCGAACGCCATGCTGACCTGCTTTCCGGAATGGAGGGAGATCCCTTTCAGTTCAAACGAGCCTGCAAGTGTTTTCTGTGGCATATCTTCTCCTGAAGGGCGCATGCCCGCATCGATCTTCAGCGCCGCACGGCGCGTAAAAAGCGCTCCCTGCCGGCAAGGTCCCTGCCCGTGCCGGCCCCGCACCAGTCTTCCGTCCTGCACAGGGCGCGGCACGCCCCGCCCTGCCGCCAGCCATGCTCCATGAGGAGCAGGCCTCCCGGCCGGAGCAGTTCCGCTGCGCGCCGCACGACGCTGGCAGCCAGTTCCAGCCCCGTCGGCCCGGGCACGAGCGCCCCGCGGGGCTCATATCCACGCACCACGGCATCGAGCCCGGCGTATTCCTCTTCGCTCACATAGGGCGGATTGCTTGCCACCAGGTCGAACTTCCCCGGAGGCAGCGGCAGGGGGACGGCGAAATCCGCCTGCAGAAAGCGGATGCGCGCATCCACGCCATGCCTTTGCGCGTTGCCTTGCGCCACGCGCAGGGCCTCCGGCGAGATGTCCAGGGCCGTCCCGCTCCACCGCGGGCGCTCCGCAGCAAGGGTCACGGCTATGCAGCCGCTGCCCGTGCCCAGGTCGGCAAAGCATACGGCGGCATCGGGAAGGAAATGCGCCAGCGCCGCGTCAACAAGGTCTTCCGTCTCCGGCCTGGGGATGAGCGTGCTGCGGTCCACGCGGAGGTCCCTGCCGTAAAACTCCTTCTCCCCCAGGACATAGGCGGCGGGCTCGCCTGCCAGCCTCCGCGCAAGGAGTTCCTCCAGGCGGGCTTCTTCGCCGGCATCCAGGGCTTCGTCATCATGGGCGGCCAGGGCCTCGCGGCTCAGTCCAAGGACATGGCAGAGCAGCATCTGCGCCGTGCGCGCCCCGGCGTCCGTGCCCGCCAGCCGCCGTGCGGCGGCCATCTTCCATTCCCTGCGTGTCATGGGGATGATGTAGCCTGCAATCGAAAAAAAAGCAAAGGGGACGGGCGCCGGCGGTCAAGCGCCCCTGCAGGTGGAAGGCCGTTCAGCCCTGGCGTTCAAAGCCCTCATCGGCAGGCAGCCCGCTGCTGCCGGCGCAGGCGCGTGCGAGTTCATCGCAGCGCTCGTTCTCGGCATGGCCGGCATGCCCCTTGAGCCAGTGGAAACGCACGTCGTGCCGGGCGAGCAGCGGGTCGAGCATGAGCCACAGGTCCCTGTTCTTCACGGGCTTCTTGGCCGAGGTCTGCCAGCCGTTGCGCTTCCACTTGGCAAGCCAGCCTTCCCTGATGGCCTTGGCCACGTACTGGGAATCCGTCCACAGCTCCACCGCGCACGGCTCTTTGAGGGCGCGGAGCGCCTCCACCACGGCAAGGATCTCCATGCGGTTGTTGGTCGTCTGCGCAAAGCCGCCGGACATCTCCCGCCGCGCCCCTCCGAAGGCCAGGACCGCGCCCCAGCCTCCGGGGCCGGGATTGCCCAGGCATGAGCCGTCGGTGTGTATGGAAACGGTCTTCACGGCCGCCCCCCCTGCGCCTTCCGGGCCCGCTGTATGTTTTCCTTGCCGTTGTGGTGCAGCATGTACTGCGCGGTATAGTAAAAATCCATGAGCTCGCGCCGCATGGCGGCGGCGCGCTCCGGCTGTTCCGGCGCAAGGTCGCGCGCCTTCCCGTCGGCCGTCTGTTCATCCAGCCTGTACAGCGCGCCGCCGGAAGCCCGGATGGCATAGACATAGCCGTCCTTCAGCAGGAAGCGCGTGTCATTGGCATGGCTGATGAAGACCGCGGCGTCGCCCTTCGTGCCTCCGTCCAGGATGTCCCGCCCCATGGAGCTGACGAAGAAATCCATGCCGGCCAGCGCCGCCATGCCGGGCAGCACGTCGGGCTGCATGCGCAGCGTTTCGTCCACGCCGGGGGCGACATGGCCGCCGGGGGCGTAGATGAGCAGCGGCACATGCCAGGCCTGGAGGTTGCAGGCCTGCACGGCAGGCGTGATGTTGCCGGAATCGTGGTTCAGCCCGTGGTCGCCGAAGATGGCGAACACCGTGTCCTTGAACCACGGCTGGCGGCTGGCCTTGTCAAAGAAGCGGCGCAGGGCGTGGTCCGAAAGATTCAGCGAGCGGAATTCCTTGGCGCTCTCGTAGCCGTACCAGGCGAGCGCCTCCGGAGAAGGATCGGGCGGGACGGCATAGCCCTCGTTGTCGTCGGGGATGGTGTAGGGGCGGTGGAAGGATGCCGTCTGGATGACGGCGGCAAAGGGCTTCCTGCCCTCCCCCAGCACATCGACGGCCTCGCGGAACAGGGCGATGTCGGAGATCCCCCAGACATCGATGTTCGGGGCCTTCCAGGAGGATTCCTCCAAAAGGTGCAGCCCCGGCACGTTATGCTGCAGGAGCCCGCGGATGTTGGCCCAGTTGGCATTGCCGCCGATCATGTAGTATTTTTCGTATCCGTCGAATTCCGCCAGCACGGAAGCCTGGTCCACGAGGCGCGGGTTGCGCGACGTGGTCCCGCCGGTGTGGTTGACATCGGGCACGCCGCTGATGGTGGTGAACACGGCGCGCGCCGTGGTGCGCGTGGGCGCGTAGAAGTTGGGGAAATACAGGCTCTTTCCGGCCAGTTCCTTCAAAAACGGCGTGGGGTCGATGCCGGCGCCCATGCCGGCGGGCATGGAGGGCGCAAGCGACGTGCGCTCCCAGCACAGCGATTCCATGATGATGATCACGATGTTGGGGCGCTTTTCCATGGGCCTGCCGGCAACGTGCCTCATGTACGAGAGCGGTGCTGCGCCTTCGGGCAGGCGCAGCCAGCGCGCCATGCGCGGCCAGGCCTCACGCGTGGCCCTGGGGTCGGGCGGTATGGCCTTGCCGAAATTGCGCGTGTCCCAGATGTTCTGGATGGGATTGACGGCCAGCAGCGATATGTTGTTGTCGGCGCAGAAATAGGCGTTGCTCCAGCGCAGGGGGAAGAGGTTGGAGCTGACCTGCCCGTAGCCCATCACGAAGAGCGCCAGCAGCGCGGCAAGGGTGAGCCCCGCCCGGCGCCATTTCCCGATCCGTCCGGAGGTGGCGGAGGGGACATGCCCGCGTACGAAGCGGATGAAAAGCCAGGCGTACAGCACCAGGGCCGCGGCATAGCCCAGGGCGATGGCCGGCACGGGATAGCTCTGCCATACCATGCGGGCGGATTCCGACGGGTCTTCCAGGAAGACCGTGGAGGACATGTCGATATGCTGGTGCAGGTAGAAGAAAAAGCCGAAGTCGAGGATGTACAGCAGCATGGCCAGCGCGGCCATGAGCCCCGTCACGGTGCACAGCACGCGCCGCGCCGCAGAGGGGGCGCTCCCGCCCACGGACCGTTCCCACCGGGGCACGAGCAGGCAGAGCGCCAGGGGCAGCGCCATGAACACGGCTATGCGCACGTCGAACTTGAGCCCGATGTACAGCGCCTTGGCAATGGCGCCGCGCTCCGTGATCTCGGGCAGCAAAAAATAAAGCAGCGCCAGGCGCGCCGCAAAAAACAGCGCTGCGTTGGCGGCGACGAACAGCAGGATGTCCGTCAGCGGCTGAAAACGGCTGCGTATCCAGCGCAGGATGCCCATGAGCCCCTCCCCCGCGCGCTACACGCGGTCGGCGTAGAGCCGCTCCAGGAACTCTTCCATGACCTTGTCCATCCTGGGGATGAACGGCGCCAGCTTGAAAGACTTCCTGCAGGAGGAGCACTGCATGTAGGCCTCGTGGCAGGTGCGGCGGATGTCCAGGGGCTTGCCGCATTCCGGGCAGTCCAGGGTCGTCCGCGCTTCGCGCGGGGCGGAAAACCAGGCCATATCCACTCCCGGGGCTTCCGCCCCATGCTCGATGTTAAAGTTCCTGGCGGTAGCGCAGCGACTGGCGCAGCGTCTCCCTGTCCATGAAGCGCACTTCCGCTCCCAGCGGGATGCCCTGTGCCAGGCGCGAGACCCGCACGCCGGGGAAGCGCCTGCCCACCTGCTCCCGCACGTAGGAAGCCGTGGCCTCGGCATCAGCGGTGGCGCCCAGGGCGAGGATGAGCTCCCGGACTTCGCCTTCGGCCAGGCGCCCGTAAAGGCGCTCCATTTCCAGGGATCCCGCGGGGCTGTTGTCCAGCGGCGCCAGGAGCCCGCCCAGGATGAAGTACAGGCCGCGGTAAAAATTCCCTTCTTCCATGGTGAGCATGCTGTCCCACTCCGCCACGAGGCAGAGCTGCGCGGCATCGCGCGAGGCGTCGGCGCAGACCGGGCAGGGGTCGCTGTCCGAAAGGGCCCCGCAGCGGCTGCACAGGTGCAGGGTGTCGCGCAGTTCGTACACGCCCTTGCCCAGGCGGCGCACCTCGGCCTCGGGCCATTTGAGCAGCGACATGGCGGCGCGCATGGCGGATTTAGGGCCGAGCCCGGGCAGGCGGGCCATCTGGTCCACAAGTTCTTTCAACGGTTCGGGGATGCGCTGCACGCTGCCTTCCTCATGCTGCGGCGGCTACTGCACGAGCTGCCCGATGCGGCCGATGCGCGGCCTGTGGATGCTGCTGTCCCACGACCAGTACAGGCGCCAGGCCTTGCCGTGGATGTAGCCGCGCGGCACGAGCCCCCATTCGCGGGAATCCAGGGAGTTGTCGCGGTTGTCGCCCATGACGAAGTAATAGTCCGGCGGCACGGTGACGGGGCGGGTGTTGTCCAGCGGTCCGATATGGCCGGGATGCAGCTGCTGGATGTAATCTTCCTTCACGGGCTGGCCGTTGCGGTAGAACTGCTTGTTGCGCATCTCGACCACGTCGCCGGGCACGCCCACCACGCGCTTGATGTAGTCGATGCTCGTGTCCTTGGGGTACTTGAAGACGATGATGTCGCCAATCTGCGGGTCGTCGCCGCGCCACACGTAATGATCGGTGAAGGGCACCTTGAGCCCGTAGGCAAGCTTGTTGACCAGGAGGTAGTCGCCTATCTGCACGGTCTGGAGCATGGATCCGGAAGGGATGGTGAACGCCTGCAGGAACAGCGTGCGTATGATGAGCGCAAGGCCGAGGGCCCAGAGCAGGGCCTCGGCATATTCGCGGAAGACGCTTTTCTTTTTGGAACCGATGGAAATATCTTCCATAAGCCACCCGTTGCCGCAGGGCGAGCCCTGGGGTTGAGGACCATAAAACGCCGTCACTCTAGCACCATGCGCCGCAGCTTGCAAGAAGCGGATACGGGCCCGGGGCGGGGCGGCGCGGATGGCCAGGCCCGCTGCGCCCTCTGCATGCCACGCCCCTTTCAGGACAGCGAGCGGAGCAGATCCAGGTACTCCCCGCGGGAGATCTCCTCGGCCCCGAAGCGCGTCATGTGCTCCGTGGTCTGCTGGCAGTCGATGAGCGCGACGCCGCGCCTGGTCAGCCACTCCACCAGGTGCACCACCGCCGCCTTGGACGCGTCGGGCACGGTGTGGAACATGGATTCCCCGCAGAAGACCCGCCCGGTCTGCACGCCGTACAGCCCGCCGGCGAGCTCGCCGCCTTCCCACACCTCCACGGAATGGGCATGGCCCATGCGGTGCAGGCGGGCGTATGCCAGCACCATCTCCTGGGTGATCCAGGAGCCTTCCTGCCCGCGGCGCGGCACAAGGGCGCAGGCGCGCATGACGCGGTCGAAGCAGGCATTCTCGGTGAACGTGAACCGGCCGCTGTTCATCACGCGGCGCAGGCTGGAGGGGACATGGAGCTTTTCGGGATAGAGCACGCAGCGCGGGTCGAGGGACCACCACAGAATGGGCTGCCCCTCCGTGTACCAGGGGAAGATGCCCCTGGAATAGGCCAGCAGGAGCCGCGCGGGCGAAAGGTCGCCGCCGGCCATGACGAGGCCGTCTTCATCGGCGCTCCCGGCAGGCGGGAAGACGAGCGGTCCTCCCGCCGGCATGAAGGGGACCACCTGGCTATTCTCCGGCCGGGGTGAGGGTCAGATGCTCGGCGTCTTCGCTTTCCGCGTCGGCCACCACCTTGCCGCCCTTCTCCAGCGCGCCGAAGAGCAGCAGCCCGGCGAGCTGGTCTTCCAGTTCGAAGCGGATGAGCCGCTGAAGCGGGCGCGCGCCCATGCGCTGGTCAAAGCCATGGTCCGCCAGCCAGGCACGCGCGCGGTCCGTGAGCTCGAGCTGCACGCGCTTGGCTTCCAGCCCGGGCCCAAGGGCCTTCACGGTCTTGTCGACGATGCGCTCCATGAGCGAGCGGTCCAGGCTGTGGAAGGCGATCATGGCGTCGAGGCGGTTGCGGAACTCGGGGCTGAACGTCTGCTCCACCGCGGACTCGCTGCGGTCGGAAGCCTTGCTCTTGGAGAAGAAGCCCACGGGCTTCTGCTCCATCTCACGCGCGCCGGCGTTGGTGGTCATGATCAGGATGACGTTGCGGAAGTCTGCCTTGCGCCCGGTGTTGTCGGTGAGCGTGGCGTAGTCCATCACCTGCAGGAGCACGTTGTAGATGTCGGGGTGGGCCTTTTCCACCTCGTCCAGCAGCAGCACGGCGTGCGGCGTCTTGCGTATGGCCTCGGTGAGCTGCCCGCCCTGCTCGAAGCCCACGTATCCCGGAGGCGAACCGATGAGGCGCGCCACGGCGTGCTTCTCCATGTATTCGCTCATGTCGAAGCGCACGAAGGAAATGTCCATCAGCTCCGCCAGCGCCTTGGCCAGCTCCGTCTTGCCCACGCCCGTGGGCCCGTGGAAGAGGAAGGAAGCCATGGGCCTGTTCTCGCGGCTCAGGCCGGCGCGCGAACGCAATATGGCGCGCACGATGCCGTCCACGGCCTCGTCCTGCCCGAACACGCGGGCGCGCAGGTCGTCGCCCAGGGTCTTCAGGCGGTCCTTTTCGCTGCGGCTCACGCTGCGCGCGGGGATGTTGGCCATGCGGGCCACCACCTTCTCCACGTCCTGCACGCTCACGCCCGCCCCCTGCCTGAATCCCGGCCGCAGGCTCACGGCGGCGCCGGTCTCGTCCATCACGTCGATGGCCTTGTCGGGCAGGAGCTTGTCCTGGATGTAGCGGGAGGAAAGGTCCACGGCGGCCTGGATGGCCCCCTTGGAATACTTCACCCCGTGGTGCTTCTCGTAGCTGGGCTGCAGGCCGCGCAGGATGGCCAGGCAGTCCTCGTGGGCGGGCTCGCGCACGTCGATGCACTGGAAGCGTCGGCTCAGGGCGCGGTCCTTTTCAAAATGGTTGCGGTACTCTTCGTAGGTGGTGGATCCGATGCAGCGCAGCTCCCCGGCGGCCAGCACGGGCTTGAGCAGGTTGGAGGCGTCCATGGAGCCCCCGGATGTGGCGCCCGCGCCGACGATGGTGTGGATCTCGTCGATGAAAAGGATGCTGCCGGGCTTGTTCTTCAGCTCGGCTACCACGTTTTTGAGGCGGGCCTCAAAGTCCCCGCGGTACTTGGATCCGGCAAGGATGGAGCCCATGTCGAGGGCGTAAACTTCCACGTTGCGGAAGGCGCGCGGCACGTCGCCCTTGGCGATCTTCCAGGCCAGGCCTTCGGCGATGGCCGTCTTGCCTGTGCCCGGCTCGCCCACCAGCAGGGGGTTGTTCTTGCGGCGGCGGGAAAGGACTTCCAGGAGGCGGTTGACCTCCTGCCCGCGCCCGATGAGCGGGTCGATGCCGCCCTTGGAGGCCTTTTCCACAAGGTTGACGGCGTACGCCTCCAAGGCGGAGGTCTGCGCACCCTGCTCGTCATCGTCTTCCTGCCCGGGGGCCTGCCGGTGCTGGCCCGGCTTCCGGACCCCTGCCTGCCGCATGAGGTCGGGCAGTTCGTGCGAGATGAACTCCAGCACGCGCAGGCGCTCCACGCCCTGCTTGCGCAGGTAGAAGGCCGCCCAGCAGTCTTCTTCGTCGAACATGGCCGCCAGCACGTCCCCCACGTCGGCGTTCTGCCTGCCCGCAGACTGCACGTGCGCCACGGCGCGCTCGATCACGCGCTCCAGCGCCGCAGTCTGGACCACCTCCCCCTCGGTCATCTCGCCGGGGGGCACGGCCTCCATGTAGCGTTCGAAATAATCTTCCAGCTGCTTGCGCAGCTCGCGCAGGTCGGCGCCGCAGCCGCGCAGGATGACGCGGCCGAGCTGCTCCCTGGTCATGGCCAGGAGCAGATGCTCGACCGTAAGGCATTCGTGCCGGCGGCTGCGCATCTCCATCACGGCCAGCGCCAGCGCCTGCATGAGAGAATGGGCCATCATAAGCGGCTCCCCCCTTTCACTGTGACATCGGCAGTGATATTAAGCATCCCCAGGCGACCTGGCAAGGCTAGTCCTTCTCCATGGTGCAGAGCAGCGGGAAGCCCGCGTCCTTGGCGCGGCGCTCCACCTGGGAAACGCGGAACTCCGCGATCTCCCGGGGATAGACGCCGCACACGCCGGAGCCGGAGTTGTGCACGCTCATCATGATGGCCACGGCCTCCTCGTTGCTCTTGCGGAATATCTCCACCAGCACCTGCACCACGAAGTCCATCTGGGTGTAGTCGTCGTTGTGCAGGAGCACGCGGTACATGTCGGGCTCCTTCAGCTCGGTCTCCACGATGACGCCGGCCTCGACAGAGGGATCGGCATTATGATTCTGGCTCATCGCTGTGCCTCCTATTCAGTTTCGGCCCGCAGCGCGTCGGCCTGGGCGGCCGTGGCAAGGGCCTCGACCATGGCTTCGATCTCGCCTTCCATGAAGCGGTCCAGCGAATACATGGTGAGGTTGATGCGGTGGTCCGTCACCCTGCCCTGCGGGAAGTTGTAGGTGCGGATGCGTTCGGAGCGGTCGCCGGATCCCACCTGGGAGCGGCGCTCCGCCGCCTCGGAGGAATGCTGCTTCTCCTGCTCCGCCTGGAGTATGCGCGAGGCAAGCACCTTCATGGCCCGCGCCTTGTTCTTGTGCTGGGAGCGTTCGTCCTCGCAGGTCACCACGATGCCCGTGGGGATGTGCGTGATGCGCACGGCGGATTCCGTCTTGTTGACGTGCTGCCCGCCTGCGCCGGACGCGCGGTACACGTCGATGCGCAGGTCTTCGGGCCTGATGTCCACGTCCACTTCCTCGGCCTCGGGCAGCACGGCCACCGTGGCCGCGGAGGTATGGATGCGCCCCTGCGATTCCGTCACGGGGACGCGCTGCACGCGGTGCGTGCCGGATTCGTAGCGCAGATGGCTGTACACGCGCTTGCCGGAGACGAGGGCGATGACTTCCTTGTAGCCGCCGCCGTCGGTGGGCATCTCGGAGATGATCTCCACCTTCCAGTGCATGAGCTCGGCGTAGCGGCAGTACATGTGGAAAAGGTCGGCGGCAAAGAGCGCGGCTTCGTCGCCGCCGGTGCCGGCGCGCACTTCCAGCACGGTGTTCTTCTCGTCCAGCGGATCGGGCGGCAGCAGCATGACGCGCAGCTTCTTTTCGAGCTCCGGCAGCTCTTCCTCGATGCGGCGTATCTCTTCCTGGGCCATCTCGCGGATGTCGTGGTCTTCGTCGCTCAGGAGCCCGCGGTTCTCTTCCAGCTGGGTCTGCAGCGAGCGGTACTCACGGAAGGCGAGGACGATGGGCTCCAGGTCGGCGCGGGCCTTGGCCGTCTTGCGGTACAGCTCCAGGTCCGCCAGCACGGCGGGATCCACCATCTCGTGTTCGAGCTCGACGTAGCGCTGCTCCAGTTTTTCCAGTTTCGCAAACATTATTCTTCCACCTTGTCGTCAAAAGCCGTTTCAAAGCGCGCCAGCAGGGGGCTGTCTTCGTCGAGCGCGCCGCGCAGGGAAGCTATGGCCACCTCCAGCTGCCCGTCATCGGGCTCGCGCGTGGTCAGCCTCTGCAAAAAAAGCCCGGGGGCGCGCAGCACGCCTGCCCAGAAGCCCTCCATGGCGGCGGAAGCGCGGATGAGCTCGTACGCCAGGCAGCTTATGGGCACGATGAGCAGGATCTTGAACACGATCACGCCGGCATGGCGCAGGACGGCAGACTCCGGATGCCATACCAGGAGCAGCGCGGGGACCAGCACCGCATGGAGGATGATGGCCGCCCCCAGCACGAAGAGCATGAAGGTCGTGCCGCAGCGCGGATGCAGGCGGCTGCCGGCGCGCGCCGCCGCCACCGTGACCGGTCCGGGTCGCTCGAAGGCGTGGATGGTCTTGTGCTCCGCCCCGTGGTATTCAAAGACCGCGCGTATGTCGGGCAACAGCGCGATGAGCCCGATGTACGCCACAAAGATGCCGAACTTGAAAAGCCCCGCCCAGGCGTGGAACGAAAGCCCTTCCATGCCGCCGCCCAGGCCGAGCCAGCCCATGCCCGCGGCCATCATGTGCGGCGCGGCGATGAAAAGCCCGATGGCCAGGCCGAAGGCCATGGCCATCGAAAGCGCCATGGCCCAGCCGGACAGGGGCTCCCCGTCGTCGCCGGTCGCCAGCTCCGCCGAGCGGTTGAGGGCGCGCACGCCGTTGGCCAGGGTCTCCACCAGGATGGGGAAGCCGCGCAGAAAGCGCCTGCCGCGCAGGCTCTGCGGCCCCATGGTGCGCCAGCCGCGGCGCTCCACGGTGATCTCGCCGGTGGACCGGCGCACGGCCAGGGAACACACGCCCCCGTTGCGCATGAGCACGCCGCCCATGACGGCCTGCCCGCCGATGAGCGGCGCAGCAGGCTCGTTTTCCGCGGCGCAGAACAGCGCGGCGGGCGCGCAAAGGGAATTCCTGATCATCATGCCGTATCATTTAATGCCGCATCGCAAAAGCGCAAGCGCCCTGCATGTCGGCGGATATTAAAAGACCTCCCCGCTTGAAACGGGGAGGCCAGCCCCGGCGCAAACGCACGCCGGATCGAAACTACTTGCCGAACTTCGCGTACTTCTTGCGGAAGCGGTCGATGCGGCCGGCGGTGTCCACGAAGCGCTGCTTGCCGGTGAAGAAAGGATGGCAGGCGGAGCAGATTTCGGTGTGGACGGTCTCGCCCTTGGTGGAAAGCACTTCGACGACGTTGCCGCAGGCGCAGATGAGCTTGGCCTTGTACACTTTGGGATGGATGCCCTGTTTCATGGAAAACTCCTGATTCGCGGACCCACGGGTTCGCCCATACCCACCTTGGCAGGCGGACAGTCGCCTAGTCGCCCGATTTACCGCTCGTTGAGATTAGGGAAGGGACTCTACGCGAGTTTTTGAGGATAGTAAAGGATTTTTTGGGCATAACCGAAACTTCTCAAATAGAGACATTCTTGTCAAAAAATCATGCTCTATTTATGATACGGTGCTATTGTTATTGCAAAAAAATTTTACAGCTCCACCTCTGACAAAATGGAATCCAGGTGCAAGACCTTGCGTTATCTGAAACCTATAGACGAGGAAACAAGTATGATTTGCAAGTTATGCATGAAATACATAATATAATCATTAGCAGCTCCATTTCTCAACCGTTTCTTTCATGGAAACGACCAAGAAAGAAAACGAAAATCCGCTGCTCCTAGTAACGCCTCGGCTTATCAAAGGCATCATGAGAAAAAAGCTGCAAGGCGCCATGGCCCAAGGTTTTCGTAAGCGATTTTCCCCAGTTAATGCTCGGTTGCACTTAAAAGCCCTGCAGCACCAATCATGCCCCTCCCCCTTGCCGCCGGTGGGCGCAGGCACTATATTCCTTGCCGACGCAAGAGGAATCGAATGAAATACTATCCCATGTTCATGGACCTGTCCGGGGCGCGATGCCTCGTGGTGGGCGCCGGGCGGGTGGGCAGGCGCAAGCTGTCCACGCTGCTGGAGTGCGGCCCCGCCCTCGTGCTGGTGCTCGACACCAGCCCGGAAGCCCTGCGCCTGGCGAGGGAGGTCCCCCGCCCGGAAGGCTGCGCATTGATCTGTGAAGCGCGGGCTTTCGCCCCCTCCGATGCCGACGGCATGACCCTGGCCTTTGCCGCGACGCCCTCGGCGCAGGTCAATTCCGAAGTGGCACGCGCCTGCCGCGAACGCGGCGTGCCCTGCAACACCGCCGTGTCCCTGGATGGCGAAGGGGGCAGCTTCCTCGTGCCCTCGCGTGTGGAAGCCGGACCGCTCGTGCTGGCGCTCTCCACCGGCGGGGCCAGCCCGGCGCTGGCCAGGGCCCTGCGCGAAGACCTTGAAAGCTGGCTGGACAGGGGCTATCCTCTGCTCATCCGCCTGCTGGAGGCGCTCCGCCCCCGCGTGCTGGCCCTGGGGATGGGCAGCGACGCCGACGCGCGCGTTTTCCGCGCCGCCTGCGCCATGCCCCTGCGCGCCCGGCTGCTGGAAGCCCTGGCAGCCGGCGACCACGCCCTGGCCGACAGCCTTTTGCGCCCGGTGCTCCCTGATGGGCTGGACTTTTCCTCCAAGGAGATCCTGCATGGAATGGACTGAGCTTTCCGCCTATGCCTCCCTTGTGCTGTACGCCCTGGCCACGGCCGCCTCGCTCTGCGGCTTCCTGGGCCGCATGGAACGCGCCAAGAAGGCCGCCCGGCTCTTCTGCCTGGCCGGATTCGCGCTGCATACGCTGTGGGTGCTCGCCGCGTTCTTCGGCGGGGCCTTCAGCCAGGCGCCGCGCGGCTTCTTCCTCATGCCCTTTGCCTGGCTGCTGGTGGTCGCCGGCTTCTGCATGTCCCGCCGCAGGAACATGGAGTTCGCGCTGCATTTTGCCGCCCCCTGGGCCTTTTTCCTCGGAGCCTGCGCCCTGGGATTCTCGGGCCGGCCTGCAGGGCAGGACATGGCCGGGCCGCTCTTCGTGCTGCATATCGCCGCGGTGTTCGTGGGCGTGGGCGTCATGGCCGTGGCCGCCGGGGCGGGGGCCATGTTCCTGTGGCAGGATCGCGCGCTCAAGGGCAGGTCACCTGTGCGGGGCATGCGCTCCGACCTGCCGTCGCTGAACACGCTCGACCGCGTCAACGCCCTGGCCACCCTGGCGGGCTTCCCCTGCTACTGCCTGGGCCTGCTCTGCGGCTTTTTGTGGGCGCACGTCAGCTGGAGCGGCGGCACGGACATCAAGGAATGGATATCCCTGGTCATCCTCGCCCTGTACGCCTTCCTCTTCCACCAGCGCTTCGCCCTCGGCTGGAGCGGCAGGAAGCCGGCCCTGCTGGCCATCGCCATCTTTGCCGCCTCCCTGTTCTCCATGCTCCTGGTCAACACGTTGTTCTCCTCCCAGCACTCTTTTTAATGCCTCACGCCGTCCCTTTCAAATAACCGCACCTTCGATATGAACAGCAGCATACATCTCATTGGCCTCAACCACCGCACGGCGCCCGTCAACGTGCGCGAGCGCTTTGCCCTCGCCGCCTTCTGCTCGCCGGAAGCCTGGGCCGTTCCCCCGGGCGAAGGCATCAGCGAATCCCTCATCCTCTCCACCTGCAACCGCGTGGAGATCCTCACCGTGGGCGAAGGCGATGCGCCGCGCCTGCGCGCCCTGCAGTGCTGGACCGCGGCAAGCGGGCATCCCGCCGAGGAGCTTGAGCCCTACCTCTACCAGTACCGCGGCGCCGATGCCGTGCGCCACCTGTTCAGCGTGGCCTCCAGCCTCGATTCCATGGTCCTGGGGGAGCCGCAGATCCTGGGGCAGCTCAAGGCCGCCTACCGCAAGTCCACCGAGAGCCACGCCGCGGGCACCATCATCAACAGGCTGCTGCACAAGGCGTTCTCCGTGGCCAAGCGCGTGCGCTCCGAAACAGGCGTGGCCTCCAGCGCCGTGTCCATCAGCTACGCCGCCGTGGAGCTGGCCCGGCGCATCTTCGACGACATGGACCACCACGACGCCCTGATCATCGGCGCCGGAGAAATGGCCGAGCTTGCCGCCATGCACCTCAAGCAGGCCGGCATACGGCGCCTGCTCGTCTCCAACAGGACCTTTTCGCGGGCCGAAGATCTGGCCGCGAGCCTGGGCGGCACCGCCGTGCCCTTCGACAGCCTCATGGAAAAGCTGGCGGAGTGCGACATCGTCATCAGCTCCACGGGCGCGCCCGGCATCATCATCAGCGGGCAGGACATGCGCGGCGTGCTGAAAAAACGCCGCCACCGCCCCATGTTCCTCATCGACATCGCCATGCCGCGCGACATCGACCCCGCCGTCAACCAGCTGGACAACATCTACCTCTACGACATCGACGACCTCAAGGAAGTGGTGGAGGAGAACCTGGCCGGCATGCGCGAAGAAGCCGTCAAGGCCTGGAGCATCGTGGAAGAGGAGACGCAGAGCTTCATGCAGTGGATGGATTCCCTGGCCCTGCAGCCGGTCATCGTGGCGCTGGGCGAGCGCGGCCGCCGCATCATGGAGGAAGAGCTTGCCAAGACCCTGCGCCGCCTGGGCCCCGTGGACGATGCCACACGCGAGGCCCTGGAAGTGATGGCGGATTCCCTGGTGCGGCGCTTCAACCACGAACCCATAGCCTTTTTGAAGGACCGCTTCCACGAAGCGCGGGATCCCGCATACACCCTGCAGGCGGTGGACACCATCAAACGCGTTTTCAAGCTGGACTGAGAACGGCGCGCGGCACGCGCGGAGCAGGCACCATGGAAAAGAAAAAGATAGGGCTTGCCGCCCTGGGGCACTTTGTGTGCGACACCAACACCGGCGCCCTGCCGGCGCTGATCCCCTTTCTGGCGGCGGCGCACGGCTACAGCTACAGCGCCGTCACCGGGCTGATGTTCGCCAATTCCAGCCTTGCCTCCGTGGTCCAGCCGCTCTTTGGGCTGCTGGCCGACAAAAAGCCGCGCCGCTGGTTCCTGCCTGCCGGGCTCGCCTTTGCCGGATGCGGCATGGCCATGGCCGGCATCGTGCAGAACTACGTGCTGCTGTTCCTGGCCGTCATGCTGTCCGGCATCGGCGCCGCGCTGTTCCATCCCGTGGCCATGCGCTTCGTCAACGCCGTCTCGGGCCAGCGCAAAGGCACGTCCACCAGCCTGTTCATCGTGGGCGGCAACGCCGGCTTCCTGTTCGGCCCGCTGCTCGTCGTGGCGGCCATGGGCCTCATGGGGCTGCCCGGCGTGTTCATCCTCGCGCCCCTGGCCCTGGCCATGGCTGCGCTGCTCTGGGCGCAGCAGCCCGAAAAAGCGGCCCCGGCATCCGCCAAGGGCGCTGCGGCATCCGGCGGCTCTGCCAACGACTGGCGCGCCTTCGGCCTGCTCATGTTCGTGGTGGCCACGCAGTCCGTCATGCTCACGGGGCTGCGGTCGCTGACGCCCCTCTACCTTATGGACGGCTTCGGCATGGGCAAGTCCGCCGCTGCCATGTCGCTCACCGTGTTCGGCGTGGGCAGCATCGCCAGCAACATCATCGGAGGCATGCTCAGCGACCGCTTCGGCTGCCGCCGCATGATACGCATCGGCTACACCGCCCTGGCGCCGCTGACCATCGCCCTCCCCTTCTCCGGCAGCCTGCCCGTGGCCTACGGGCTGTTCTTCCTCATCAACGTGGCGCTCTTCCTGCCCTTCAGCGCCGTGGTCGTCACCGGTCAGCGCTACCTGGCCAAGAGCGTGGGCTTCGCCTCCGGGGCCACCATGGGCCTGGGCGTGAGCCTGGGCGGCATGTTCGCCCCCGGGCTGGGCTGGATAGCCGACACCTGGAGCCTGACCACCTCGCTGCACGTCATGGGGCTGTGCACGCTGGTCGGCATGGCCTTCGCCTGGCTGCTGCCCGCAAGGAACGCCGGCCAGGGCAAGGCGTAGCCGCCCGCGCAAACATCAAAAAAATCCCCCGCGGCAGTCACCGCGGGGGCGTTTTTCAAGCGGAAAGGCAAAAAGCCGTCATGCCCTGCGGGCGAACGGCGAGATGGCGCGCAGGTTCGAGACGATGCCGGGCATCACGCTGACGACGCGGTCGATCTCCTCCTGCGTGTTGTAGCGCGAAAGGCTGAAGCGCACCGAACCGTGCGCAAAGGTGAACGGCACGCCCATGGCCCGCAGCACGTGCGAGGGCTCCAGGCTGCCCGAAGTGCAGGCGGAACCGGAGCTGGCGCAGATATGGTACTGGTCCAGCTGCAGGAGCAGGGCCTCGCCTTCCACGGCCTCGAAGGAGATGTTCAGCGTGTTGGGCAGGCGGTGTTCCTGGTCGCCGTTGATCTTGCAGTCCGGGATGGCGGCGAGCAGCCCGTCCTGCAGGCGGTCGCGCAGCGCCGCCAGGCGGGCGCGCTCTCCCTGCAGGTCGGCAGCGGCAAGCTCGCAGGCCTTGCCCATGCCGATGATGTAAGGCACGTTCTCGGTGCCGGCGCGGCGGCCGCGCTCCTGGTGCCCGCCCTTGATGAGAGGACGGAAGCGCGTGCCCTTGCGCAGGTAGAGCAGCCCTATGCCCTTGGGGGCGTGTATCTTGTGCCCGGCGATGGCCAGGTAGTCGATGGGCAGCTTTTTCAGGTCGATGACTTCCTTGCCGGCGGCCTGCACAGCGTCCACGTGCAGCTGCACGCCGTGCGACTTGACGATCTGGGCGATCTTCTCGATGGGGAAGACCGTGCCTGTTTCGTTGTTGGCGAACATCACCGAAACGAGCGCCGTATCCGGGCGGATGGCGCGGTCAAGTTCGTCCAGGTCCATGCGCCCGTTGGCGTCCACCCCCAGCCAGGTGACTTCGTAGCCCTTGTCCTCCAGGTAGTGCCCATAGGCGATGTTGGCCGAATGCTCCACCTTGGTGGTGATCACATGGCGCTTCTCCGGCTGGGTCTCGGTGGCGGAATACCAGGCGGCGTTGTCGGATTCCGTGGCGCAGGAAGTGAAGATGATCTCGCTGGGGTCGGCATTGACGAGGGCGGCGCACTTTTCGCGCGCCTCTTCCAGGCAGCGCCCCATCTGCCCGCCGAAGGTGTGCATGCTGGAAGCGTTGCCGTACTGCGGGCCGAAGGCCGGCATCATGGCTTCCACGACTTCCGGAGCCACACGCGTCGTGGCGTTGTTGTCCAGATAGATCACGTCAGAAAGAAAAGCCATGTCATGCCTCCACGACCGTGATGGCGGGGTCGACCTGCTCGCGCAGCGCCTTCTCCACGATGTTCTTCAGGGTCAGCTGGCTGGCGTTGCAGCCGGAGCAGGCCCCGCGCATGGCCACGTATACGGTGGTCCCGTCCACGTCCACCAGCTCTATGCTGCCGCCGTCCAGGGCGAGCCTGGGGGCGATGTCCTCATTGATGATGGTCATCACCTTCTGCATGCGCTGCACGTTGGTCATGCGGCGCGCAGGCTTGATCTCCTGCAGGGGGCGCTCCACGGCGTGCAGCTTGTCGAGGATGGACTGGATGTCGTCCTTGCAGCTGCCGCAGGCACCGCCCGCCTTGATGAAGTTGGTCACTTCCTCGACGGTGGTCAGGTTGTTCTCCCTGGCGACCTTGATGATCTGCAGGTCGGTCACGCCAAAGCATTTGCACACCAGGCGGCCTTCCTCCTCCTTGGCCTTGGAAGGCAGCCCCTTCCAGTGGCGGATGGCGTCTTCCAGCGCTTCTTCGCCCATGACGGAGCAGTGCATCTTCTCCTTGGGGAGCCCGTCGAGGTAGTCGGCGATCTGCCTGTTGGTGACTTTCGCGGCCTCGTCCATGCTCATGCCCTTGATGATCTCCGTGAGGGCGGAGCTGGAGGCTATGGCGCTGGCGCAGCCGAAGGTCTGGAACTTGGCATCCTGGATGATGCCCTTCTCGTCCACTTTCAACATCAATTTCAGCGCGTCGCCGCAGGCAAGGCTGCCCGCCTCGCCGATCACGTTGGCGTCATCAATCACGCCCGCGTTGCGCGGGTGGAGGAAATGGTCGCGCGTTTTCTCACTGTATTCCCACATGCTGTAGCTCCTGATCGTGCGGGCATGGATGGAGGGCTAGCCCGCGGCAATGGAGAGAAGGTAATCACTTTGGCGGCAATGTCCAGAGGCGAATGCCCCCTTCCGGCCGCGGCTTGAAAATTTTGCGGCGCTTCCGTAGGATGAGCCACCGCCACCGACCAGGGAGGACGCCATGAACATCGAATGGGAAGCAGGGACGTATGCGGAAAAATTTTCCTTCGTGCCCCGCTATGGCGAGGCGCTGCTCGACCTGCTGGACCCCCCGCCGGACGCACCCGTCATCGACCTGGGCTGCGGCGACGGCGCACTGACCGCCAGGATCATGGAAAAAGGCTACGGCGTCATCGGCGTGGACGCTTCCCCCGCCATGCTCGAACGGGCGCGCGTCCGCTGCCCGGGGGCGCGCTTCATCCTGGCCGACGCGCTGGACTATTCCGCGCACGGCACGGCAGGGGCGGTGTTCTCCAACGCCGTTTTCCACTGGATCGATGAAAAGGACCAGGGCAGGCTGCTGGCGAACATCGCGGATTCCCTGCGCCCTGGCGGGCAGCTGGTCTGCGAGTTCGGAGGCAAGGGCAACGCAGAGGCCGTGCACGCCGCCCTGGAACAGAGCTTTGAGCGGCGCGGGCTCATCTACCGGCGGACATTTTTCTTTCCGGACATGATCGATTACGGCAGGCTGCTGGCCGGGGCGGGGCTTGCCGCCGCCTACGCCGCCCTTTTTCCGCGGTGGACGAAGGTGACGGGCGTGGACGACTGGATACGCATGTTCGTCAAGGCCCCCTTTGAAGGCATGGAGGAAGGGCTGAAGGACGAGATCATCGCCGAAGCGCAGGAAGCCTGCCGCCCCGCCCTCTTCGACGGCGAAGGCTGGCACGTGGACTACGTGCGCCTGCGCATCAAGGCGGTGAAGAGGCTGGAGCAGGCGTGAGCCCGCCCTGCAAGGATGGCATGCTGAAATAACGGAGGACCAGGGGATGAAAATGGCTTGCGCATGGCTTTTGCTGCCGGCATTCCTTTGCGTGATCCCGCTGCCCATGGCGCATGCGGACCAGGACGCGCCCGCAGGATGCGAGGCCTACAAGGGCACGGAACGCTACGGCACCTGCATGAACGCCCGGGAATACGGGCTCTCCATGAGTGCCGCCGCGATGGTCGAGGGGCTGGCGGAACATGACCACGCCGTCAGGTTCTGCGGGCACGAGCCCGACCCGGCGGACACGCGGCATACCGAATCCATCCTTGCCGGCGGCGCGGCATTCCGCAGCCTGTATGACGCACACCGGAAGATGCTGGATGCGCGCTGCGTTTACGACCCGGCCGGCTGGTGCCGGTCCATGGGCTTTGAACGGCGCTGACAACGCCGGGGCAGGACGGCCCCCGGCCCCTGCATCCTTTTTTTCCAACGGAACGCACAGGGAAACGACATGGAAGACAAAAAATTCCCGGTATGGAAGGCCTTCTGGCAGATATTCTCCGGATACTGGAACTCCGAAAAAAAATGGGAGGCCAGGGGCCTGCTGGCCGTCGTCATCGGCCTGAACTTTGCCATGGTCTATCTGCTGGTGCGCTTCAACACCTGGCAGAATGAGTTTTTCGCCATGTTCGAGACCGGCGATTACGGGCTGTTCTGGTACCGCCTCGGCGAATTTTCCCTCATCGCCTTCCTGTTCATCTTCATCGCGGCCAACGCCCTCTACCTGCAGGAGATGCTGCGCCTGCGCTGGCGCGTCTGGCTCACCGGGCGCTACCTGGAAAAATGGATGGGCAGCCAGTCGTACTACCGCCTGCAGGTCCTGGGAGGCGAGACCGACAACCCCGACCAGCGCATATCGGAAGACGTGGGCAATTTTGCCCGGCACACGCTGGGCCTGATGATCGGCTTCTTGAACAAGGCCACGAGCCTCGTGGCTTTTTCCGTCATCCTGTGGGACCTCTCGGGCACGCTCTCCTTCCGCATCGGGGGTACTACCTTCCACATCTACGGCTATATGTTCTGGGCATGCCTGGCCTATTCCGTCATCGGCACGTACTTTGCGCACGTCGTGGGGCGCAAGACCATCGGCATCAAGTACGACCAGCAGAAATACGAGGCCAACTTCCGCTTCAGCATGATGCGCGTGCGCGAGAACTGCGAGAGCATCGCCTTCTACGGCGGCGAGCAGATGGAACTGGCCGGTTTCGACCAGGACTTTGGCAAATGCGTGAAAAACTACCTTAAGCTCATGCGCCAGCACAGGCTGCTCAGCCTCTATACCAACACCTACTCGCAGGCAGGGGCCATCATGCCCATGCTCATGGCCGCCCCGCGCATGTTCAACGGCAGCATGCAGATCGGGCAGTTCATGCAGCTCACCCATGCCTTTGGCATGGTCAACGACGCCATGTCGTTCTTTGTCAATTCCTATACGACGATAGCCTCGCTGGCCGCCGTCATACGCCGCCTGGGGCTGTTCACCGTGCGCATAGACGAAGTGAACGCCATCAGCGACGGCGTCCGGATGAGGGCGGGCGAAGACGGGCACTTCAGCACCATCGGGCTGAACGTGCAGCTGCCCGGCGGGCGCACCGTGATGAAGGACTGCACCATCACCCTGCGCCGCGGCGGGCGGGTGCTCGTCACAGGCCCTTCCGGCTGCGGGAAAAGCACCTTTTTGCGCACGATCTCGGGGATATGGCCTTTTGGCAGCGGCGACGTGGCGGTATCGCCCAAAGACACGGCGCTCTTCCTGCCCCAGCGCCCCTACCTGCCGCTGGGCACGCTGCGCCGCGCGGTCTGGTATCCCCTGGATGCCGCCGGATCAGACGAGCAGGTCATAGAGGCGCTGCGCCTTGTGCAGCTGGAAAAGCTCATCGGCCGCCTGGATGACGTGGACGAATGGAGCCGCGTGCTCTCCCTGGGCGAGCAGCAGCGCGTCGCCTTTGCCCGCGTGCTGCTGGTGCGGCCGGACTGGGTCTTCCTGGACGAATCCACATCAGCGCTCGACGAAAAGCGCGAGACAGACATGTACGGGCTGCTCCGCAGGGAGCTGCCGGACATGGGCGTCGTCAGCGTCGGGCACCGCTCCTCGCTGTTCCTGCTGCATGACAGCGAGCTGCATATGGACGGGACATCCTGGGTGCAGCGCGACATCCCGGCCCCCGGCGCGGCCTGAACCGGCGGCACGCAGCCCGGCAGGGGCTAACGGCTGACGCTGTAGCAGTGGCCGGCGCCGTTCACGCTGGCGCACACCCTGGCATGGGATGGTCCGGAAAACTCCGCCTGGAAGACCGTTGCCTCATGCTGGGAGCCCCGCACGTCGCGCACGAAGATATCCGCGCCCTCCTGCAGGCGTTCTTCAAAGCGCACCACGATCTCCACGCGCTCGCCGGTATCGTCGTCGTATCCCGACCAGTATTCCGTGCCCAGGGCCATGCCGGGCATGGCCAAGAGCGCCGTCAGGAAAAGCATCGGCCTCATGCAGGAGCCTCCTTCTGTGCAAAACGCCGCGGCTACTGCTGGCGGAAGAGCTGCATGCCGCCGCCGTTCGGCGTGATGATGGTCAGCACGCTGCCCTGTATCTGCCAGGTGTTGACGCCCCGCTGGCCGGGGTTCTGCCCCCGCGTCACGGCATAGTGCAGCTGGTTGCCGCTGAGCGTGAAGGTCCCTTCTTCTATCAGCGCATTATTGAGGGTGCAGCGGTACTGGCTGCCATGGAAGATGAAGGCGAAAAGGCCGTTGGGCGTCTGCGCCGTCCAAATGCCTTCGAGCGGGCTGGCAGCGGGCTGCCCCCAGCCTGGCTGCTGCCCCCCGCCCTGCTGCGGCATGGGCTGCCGCGTGAGGCGCATGCTGCCGTCGAGGATGAGCACGTCGCCCTGGACGGCAAAGGCATAGGAAAGCATCTTTCCGTTCTGGAAGCGCATGTTCAGCCGGCCGCCCTGGGCTTCCCAGGTGCCGTACAGCTGCTGGTTGTTCACGGCGATGCCGCAGGATCTTCCCATGAACATCAAAATGACGCTGGTGGATCCGTTGCTGCCTGCCCAGGCGCCCTGCAGGAGCTGGACGGGATCAGCCGCGGGCTGCTGGGGCTGGGGCTGAGGCTGAGGCTGCCCCCAGCCCGGCTGCTGGGGCTGTCCCCATCCGCCGGGAGCCTGCTGCGGCTGCGGGGATGGCCCATCCTGCTGCCCCTGGCCGAAAAACGGCGGGGGGGCCATGGTGGAGAGCCCGCCACTGTCTGCAGACGGCATCGACAGCACGCCGCCGGACTGCAGGAGGGACGTCATGTCCCTGACCACATCGGCTTCTGCTGCCAGGCATGCGCCGGCAAACGCCATGGCGAAAAGGCAGGCCAGGGCCGTAACTATGTTCCTGGAAAAGGAAACTGCGCGTTTCATGGGGGCTCCCTCGCGCAACAGCGCGCATTCTTGCAAATTTTCCTGCGATGCAGAGGACCAAGCCTTGACGCCTCGAAAGGCGTACTTTAAAGTTCTTGCTATATCTTTTTGCCACTGTCAATTGTGGAGATCGGCGATGCCCTCGATACGTTCCGCCTTCATGTCTTGCTTCCGGTCTTTCTGCGCTGCCATTTCCCTGCTTGCCATGCTGCCCCTGTCCGTCCAGGCCGCCCCTGCTGCCGAATGGACGGTCATGGTCTACATGTGCGGCGACAACAACCTGGAGATGGCCGCCATCATGGACATGCTCGAAATGGAGCAGTCCATCCCCCAGGGTGCGGAAGTCCTTGTGCTGCTTGACCGCAGCAAAGGATATGCCCAGGTCCTCGGCGACTGGTCAGGCGCGCGCCTGTACCGCGTGCGCCGGGCCCAGCCCTTCGACATGGCCCCTGCCGCGACCATGATGGGCGGGGACATCCCCGGCGCCTTCGCCTCGGAACTCCTTGAAGACTGGGGCGAAGTGGACATGAGCGATCCGGCGACCCTCACGCGCTTCATCAAGACCTGCGCGGCAAGCTTCCCCGCAAAGCGCTATGCCATCGTCCCCTGGGACCACGGCGGCGGCTGGAAAGGCCTGCTCCAGGATGAAGACGGCGGGCACGGCGGCCCCGGCAAGGGCATCATGACCATCGGCGAATTCGTCCGCGCCGCGCGCCTGGGGGCGCAGGACCTGCCCCGCAAGCGCTTCGACCTGGTCAAATTCGAGCTCTGCCTCATGGGGCAGCTGGACGTGATGGCCGAGACCGCGCAGCTTGCCGACTATGCCTTTGCCAGCCCGCCGGAAGAACCGGGCCAGGGCTCCGATTACCTTTCCATCCTGCCGCTGTTCGGCAGCGGCCTGGGCACGGCCGAGCTCACCGCCAAAATGGTCGACATCAACATTGACTACTACACCAGGCTGGGCATACCCGCCGCCTTTGCCGCGTATGACCTTTCGCAGATGAGGGACGTGGTGATGCACATGCGCGGGCTGACCTCCGTTTTGATGGAGCACGTCCCGGCGCACTATACCGAGCTTACCAGGGCCACCTGTTTTTCCACGCATTACGCCAACTATACGGAAGACATCACCCGGGGCAAGAACGCCTTTTCGTGCGTGGAGCTCGATGACTGGCTCAGCAGGCTGGAACATGAAGTCCCCGGCTTTTCTCCGGAACCGGCAAAGCTCCTGCGGGGATCGGTGGGCAAGCTCGTTTACCATGCGTCCGCCACGCCTGAACTCACCGGCTGCAAGGGCGCCACGATCTACCTGCCCATGCGCAGGGAAAATGTCGACGACCATTACCGGACCACGGCCTTCGCCCGGGCTTCCGGCATGGCCGACTACCTTGCCGCCCTTTACAGCGCGCAGGAGATGCAGGGGGCCGACAAGCCGCGCATCAGCAATATCGCCATGGGCGCGCCGCATCTGCGCCCGGGCACGGACGGTTCACGCCAGGCGGATTTCGATATCAGGCCCATCAGCCGGCTCGTGCCTTTTTCCCGCCATGCCATCCGGTTCGACGTGACCGGCAAAGGCATCCTGTGGACCAAGCTCATGCAGTTCGAGCAGCGCGGCCAGGAGCGGATCCTGAACTTTGTGCAGATAGTGACCGATCACGACAAGAAGGACGCCCGCAACGAAAACAACCTGCTCACGGCGAACTCGCCCGTCTACAACGATGGCACGACCACCCTGCTCCGCGAGGTCGAGGGGGTGAACTACAAAGTCAGCAACGGGCAGGACATCGCAACGATCACCATAGAAAACACCAACATTTCTGACCAGATCGCCGAAAACGTCTGCATCGGCTACGGCATGTACACCGACAGCACCATGGGCGGCAAAGAGATCCTCGTCCAGGTGTCGTTCAGCAATGTCCTGCTCGTGCCCATCAAGATCATCGGCATCGTGCAGGATGCGCAGGGCAGGGTCATCGGAACGCGCGGCATATCGCCGCAGCCCGGGGGGACGTTCCGCCCCGGCGTGGTCGTCCTCGACTCCAAGCTGCAGGAGCGGAGGGTGTTCGGCAAGCCGATCCCCCTGCCGCAGGGGATGATGTTCATCACGGTCGGCATGGTGGACCAGGGCGCCCATGTCGGCTATCTCATATCGGCCGAGACCATGGACGGCAAAAAAGCCTTTGGCATGAGCAACGTGCTGCCGGTGCAGTACGACCCCGAACAGATGCGCATGCTGCAGAACACCATGCAGCACGGGCTCGATGCCCTGCCAGGGCGCTATGCCATGGTCCATTATGCCCAGGGGGCCGACGGCATCGACGAGCTGCCCACCTTCCAGACGCTCGAGCTGAACATAAGCGGCAGCGAGGCGTCCTGGTCCCTGAACAACAGCGGGCAGACCTTCTCCGGCCCCATGAAATGGGCGTTCAGCGGCGTGCCGCAGATCAGCCTGCATAAAAAGCCGACCCGCAAAGGCATACGCCTGGGCCAGACCGTGCAGACATGGTACACCTTCCTGCAGGGCAGCGGCGCGCAGCGCGTGTGGTACTGCATAGGCATGGGTGACGGCACGCGCTGGGGCTTTTTCCCCATGGAACGCTACAACGCCGGCACGCTTGACGGCACGTGGACAAGCAAGACGGAAAAATGGGTGTTCAAGGGCAATACCGTGACGCTGACCCGCGACGGGCATACAGGCAGCGGAACGTTCAATGTGCATGACAATATCGCTGTCATGACCGGCATGCCCGCTAAAGAATACGCGTTCCATGCATCCCCCGAAGAAGGCAGGCTGACTCTCATCAGCCGCAAAGGGGTAGCGTCCATCCTCACCCGCGAAGGCTTCACGCCCAAGCCCGCCGCACAGCAGCCGAATCCCCAGCCTCAGCCCGGATGGGGTCAGCCGCAGCAACAGCCTGGATGGGGACAGCCGCCTCAACCCGGCGGATACCCGCAGCCAGCCCCAGCCGATCCCATGCAGGCATTGCAAGGGGCATGGTCCGGCTCTGACGGAAACACGAGCATCCTGCTCATGTTCATGGGCAATACCTGCGGCCTGAACATGAACGGTCAGCAGCTCTTCGGCACATGGAATGCCATCGGCAACCGGCTTAACATGCAGATGCAGAACGGGCGGACGCTTTCGTACTCCTTTGCCATCCAAGGGGATACGCTCGTCCTTGACGGGACCATGCGCCTCATGCGTCAGCCGATGCCCGGGCAAAACACCCAGCCAGGCGGCTGGAATCAACCGCAACCTCCGCAGCCAGGATGGAACCAGCCGCAGCAGCCGAACTGGGGCCAGCCCCAGAATCCTCAGAATGGCTGGAACCAGCCTCAACAACCGAACGGCTGGAATCAGCCGCAAAACCACCAGCCAGGATGGAATCAGCCACAGCAGCCGAACTGGGGCCAGCAGCCTCCTACGCAATCCAGCATCCTTACCGGTCGCTGGGCATCCATCGCCAATACAAGCAAGGCTTACATGATCCTTGTCTTCACCAACGATCTCTGCATCAGCTATTTCAATGGTGAGGAACTGGAGCGGTCAAGGTACAGCTATGCGAACGGACAGCTCACGCAGCATATGCTCACAGGCAAGGCCGCAGGCAAGACCCTTGTCTGGAACTGCCAGGTCAATGGCAACAGGATGGTCATCTCCCTGCCAGGCATGCAGCCAATGGTCTGGCAGCGCCAGTAACATGGCAGGCAACGGCACGGAACATATGTGCTGCTGCTGAGCGGCTAATGAAAGGAAGCTGTGCGGAAAAGGCGTGGGGAACGACCGGGGCTATCTGCAGGCATTTTCGTGCAGAGCGTCAAGCACAGGGCGCCACCCGGCAGCGCGCGTGGCCGCCATATCGAGCACGCGCTGATTGCGCGATCCGCGGAAACGCAGCTCCAGAGACCGCTCGCTTTCCAGATAGGGGCCGTCCACGAGCAGGTCCAGCGTTTCCAGCAAGGGCCGGCATTCCTGCCTCGTGAGAAGGGTCTCCAGCGTATGCCCACTGAATGCCATGAGATGGTAGCCGCGCTCCTTGAGCGCCATGGCCAGGGGCAAAAGGGCCTGCGCCTGCTCAAAGGGCTCCCCGCCGCTGAATGTCACGCCGTGCACCAGCGGATCCTGAAGGATCTTATCCAGGACCTTCCGGCAGGATATTTCGCTGCCGCCGGAGAAATCCCAAGTCTGTGGATTCTGGCAGCCAGGGCAG
>JAEEGI010002964.1_pt1 | contig 40947 bp, 36 predicted proteins | sample 8958751 | NCBI WGS metagenome assembly JAEEGI01 (sample SAMN16246545, study PRJNA631951) | gut metagenome | biome: gut microbiome; feature: rumen; material: KS-attached | host: Bos | place: Iran: Karaj | collected 2018-10 | reverse complement strand
CCAGGTGCTGAACCTGCTGAACGACCTGAAAAAGAGCCGCGGGCTCACCTATCTGTTCATCGCCCACGACCTGAGCGTGGTCCGCTTCATTTCGGACCGCATCGCCGTCATTCACAAGGGCCGCATCGTGGAGCTGGCCGAAGCGGAAGAGCTGTTCGCTCACCCGCTGCACCCGTACACGAAAGCCCTGCTGTCGGCCGTTCCCAACCCGAATCCTTATCTGGAACGGGCTAAGAAGCTGCTGGTTTACGACCCGGGTATCCATCACTACGAAACGGATAAGCCTCAGTGGGTGGAGATCCTGCCCGGCCATTTCGTCTACGGCAACGCCGAAGAAATGGACGGCTACCGGAAGGAGCTCGGGCTGTAAAGCCGGCGTTCCGGACGGAAAAAGAGGCGCGGAAGCCAAACGAAACGGTTTGGCTTCCGCGCCTCTTTGCGTTGTATTCTTTTTTTGCCTTAAGATTGGACTTCCCGCGGCCACGGCGTCAGCCGCTCATGCGGCCGGACCAGAAAGGCTTTTTCAGCCGCTGCCGCGAGCGGGGCGTCCGAATGCGAGTCGGAATAGAATTTTTCGATCTTTTCCCCGGAATACTCTTCCCGGAAGCGCCGCAGCTTCTCCGCACCGTGGCAGTTTTCCCCGTCGAAGCGCCCCGTTGCAGGATCCACCTCGGAAGCGATCAGACGGGTGATCTCAAGTTCCCGGCAGACCGGCTCCAGCAGAAAGCGCGGGGAGGCCGAAATGATCAGGTCCTCGGGCCGGTGCTGTTTTTTATACCAGGCGGCCAGTCCGTCTTTGTGTTCCGCCCAGAAGGCCTCTGCCAGCGGGGCGGCCCCTTCCGGCAGGGCGGCAAAGAGGGAGAAGAAGCGCTCCTTCATCTGCGTCTTGCTCAGGCGGTGAAAGACGTAATGCCCCAGGAAGGCGCCGAGGATCCGCGGGAGAAAGCGCAGCAGGGCCGGCTTCTTCCGCATCAGATAGCGCACGAAATCCGTGCTGGAATCACGTCGGTACAGGGTCTTGTCAAAGTCGTAAACGTTCATGAGAGCCCGTCTCCCCCATAAGGATAGCCGTAATATGCCTCCCGCAGCCGCTCCTTCGGCGGAAACAGCTTTAAGAGCACGAGGGCCAGCAGAAAGCCGTAGGCCAGGCCGCTTAAGTGCGCCGCGTCGTCCACCGCTTCGCTGACGCCGTGGTAGAGCGAAAGCCCCAGCATGACGATGATCTGTATCGGCGATAAAGCGCCGGTCAGGTCCCGGGCAAAGAGCCCCGCGAAGATCATCGCGCCCATCAGGCCGAAGACGGCGCCGGAGGCGCCGGCGGAGAGGATCTCGTCCCCGTTCTGCACGTTGATCAGATGGGAGGTGATATTGGCGCCCAGGCCGGACAGAAGATAGATCGCCGCCAGGCGCCCGTGGCCGATGCCGTTCTCCAGGAACGTGCCGATGGCAAAAAGGACCAGCATGTTGTTGAAGATATGATCCGCGCCGAAATGCAGGAACATGGCGGTGAAGAAGCGCCAGTATTCGTGATCCTCGCTGACGGCGCTGGTCAGCATGGCGCCGTGCCGGAACATGAAATAGCCGTTCTCGCTGTCGCCGACCGCTTCCAGAATAAAGAAGATAAGGACGTTGACGGCCAGCAGCCCCCACATGACGTATGCTTTTTTCGGGTCCGAGAGAGTTCGGTTCATGCGGCTTCCTTTCCTTGTTTTCGGCAGGCTTCCGGGCGGCCTGCCGAGCCCGGCGCGTTATTTCGTAAATGCGTTCAGGGACCAGATCTTCTGCGCCAGCTCGGCGGTGCCGAAGTCCAGAATGATCCAGCCGCAGTCAGCCGGCAGCGAAGCGTCGGCCAGGCGGGCGTTCAAGTCTTTCGCGAAGGCGTAAGGATGTCCCTGCACGAAGGTCCCCTTGGTGCTTAAAAACTGCACGGCGGCGGCCCCGTTTTTCGTGCTGCTGCCGCTGATGCCCGCGGTGAAGGCGGCCCACTTGTCGTCCGCGTCATATTCGTAGCGGTCCTGCACCCAGAGCGTATAGCTGCCGTTGTCTTTGGCGGCGGTGTTCAGGCTCACGTCGTCGTGTCCGCCCTGGTGGTCCCAGAGGAAGGGGACGCCGGCTTCTTTGCCCAGGCCGGCTTCGTCCTCATAGCGGCGCAGCAGCACCAGCTTCCCGCGGGCTTCGCCTACCGTGGGCAGCGTGTCCGTGAGCAGCCATTTGTCGGGCGCCGACGCGAGATAGCGCCGCAGCAGGCCCTGGAACTGCTTCACGCTCTCGTCCCCGTGCTCCTGCTTGACGCAGAAGAGGATGGTCTCCGCGGGGTGGGCCTTCAGGAAATCGTAACAGTCCTTCAGGACGGCGTCCAGCGTCAGCGTTTCCTGCCAGAAGAAGGCGCCGCTGCGGCATTTGGTGAAGCCGTGCATCAGGATCAGATCCTCGCCGTCCGTGCCGAGACGGATATCCAGATAGCGGAAGCCCGCCTCCAGCTGTTCCGCGATGCTCTTGTACTGGCACTTGGTGACATAGGCCAGCTGGCAGTATTTTGTGGCGGAATCGTGCGTGCCGGGTATGGCCAGCTCGTTCAGCTTCGCGGAATCCGGCAGGTCCGCCATCCAGTCGGCGGAACCGGTCACGGCCGCGCTGCGGTCGGTCTCGGTGAGCGGCGCGATGAGAAGGAACAGAACGGCGGCAGCGATCAGGCCCGCGATTGCGAGGGCGATGCGGCCGGCGGTCCGGCCGGCCTTTTTTCCGGAGGCGGGACGGGAAGCTGTCTTAGTCATGCTGCATCGCCTCCTCGATCTTATTGCAGACGAAGGAGACCGCGTCGCTCTGAAGGCTCTCGGCCATCTTCGCGCGCAGCTCGTCCCGCTTTTCGTAGAGCTCGCCGATGGCGGCCAGCAGCTTTTCGTCCGTGATCTCCTCCTCCTCCAGCACCATGGCGAAGCCCTGCTTCTCGAAGGAGCGGGCGTTTAAGATCTGGTCGCCGCGCGAGGCCGCCTTCGAAAGCGGCACCAGCAGCATCGGCTTCTGCAGGTATAAAAGTTCGCAGATCGCGTTCGCGCCGGAGCGGGAGAGGACCAGATCCGCCATCGCGAAGAGATCCTTCATCTCGGCGCTGATATATTCGTACTGCACGTAGCCGGGCCGACCGGTAAGAGTTTCGTCCAGATGGCCCTTGCCGCACAGATGCACGATCTCAAAGCGTTCCAGCAGCGCGTCCAGGTTGTCGCGGACCTTCGTGTTTAAGTAAACGGAGCCCAGGCTCCCGCCGATGATCATCAGCACCGGCTTTTCCCCCGGCAGCCCCGTAAAGGCAAGCCCCGCTTCGCGGCTGCCGTCCTTCAGGCTCTCCCGGATGGGGCAGCCGCTCACGAAGGATTTGCCGGCCGGCAGATATTCCAGCGTTTCGGGGAAGTTGCAGAGCGCGAAGGTCACGTCCTTGAAGCAGAGGCGGTTGGCCAGACCCGGCGTCAAGTCGGATTCGTGCAGAAGGACCGGGATCTTCAGCCGTTTCGCGGCCTTGACGACCGGGACGGAGACGTAGCCGCCCTTGGCGAAGATCACGTCCGGCTTCAGCTTCCGCAGGAGGCGGATCGCTTCGTGGTAGCCGTGCTGGATCCGCACGGGAGCGATCAGGGTCTTGAGGCTGGCGTAGCGGCGCAGCTTGTCCGCAGTGACGGCATGGTACGGGACGCCTTCCTTCTCCAGGATCTCGCGCTCCATGCCGTCCTTGGAGCAGATATAGGTGACGTCGAAGTCCCGGCGCTTTAATTCCGGGATCAGGGCGAGGTTCGGGGTGACGTGGCCGGCCGATCCGCCGCCTGTCAGAATGATCTTTTTCATAACGGATTCCTTTCCGGAAAAGTAAGAATATCATACCACAAAATCCCGCGAAGGTCAAAAAACGGATGCGCTCCGGGCAAAAATAGTGTATAGTATAAAAAAGAGCGGCGGCGGCGCCCGCCGCCGGACAGAACGGATGAAATCAATCGTTTCAAAGTATCAATAACAGGAGACAATCATCATGCTGAAACTGGACACAAGCAAGGCAAGACCTTTTCTGCAGGCCGACTGGGCCGAACTGAAGGCGGAAGCCTCCGTTGCGGAGAAGTTCTTAAAGGACAGGACCGGCGCCGGGAACGATTTCCTGGGCTGGATCGATCTGCCGGAAAACTATGACAAAGACGAATACGCCCGCATTCAGGCGGCCGCCCGGAAGATCAAAGAGGATTCCGACGTGCTGGTCGTCGTCGGGATCGGCGGCTCCTATCTGGGAGCCCGCGCGGTCATCGAGGCGCTGCGGCCCCTCGTCGGACCCGCGAAGGACGGTTACCCCGAGATCTGGTTCGCGGGCAATCAGATCAGCTCCACCTATCTGAACAACCTGATCCGCGCGCTGGAGGGCCGGCGCTTCTCCATCAACGTGATCTCCAAATCCGGGACCACTACGGAGCCGGCCATCGCGTTCCGCGTATTAAAGAAGCTGCTGGAAGACAAGGTCGGCAAGGAAGAGGCCGCCCGCCGCATCTACGCGACCACGGACAAGGCGCGCGGCGCGTTAAAGAAGCTCGCCGATAAAGAAGGCTACGAATGCTTCGTGGTGCCGGACGATATCGGCGGCCGCTACAGCGTTCTGACCGCGGTCGGCCTGCTGCCCATCGCGGCGGCCGGCATCGACGTGGACGCGCTCATGCAGGGCGCGGCCGATATGCGCCGCCTGATCCTGGACAATCCGGGCAATCATCCCGCTATCGAATACGCCGCCCTGCGGAACGGCCTGCTGCGGCAGGGCAAACAGGTGGAGATCCTGGCCAACTACGAACCCGGCCTGCACTTTGTGAGCGAGTGGTGGAAGCAGCTCTACGGCGAGAGCGAAGGCAAGGACGGCAAGGGCATCTTCCCGGCCTCCGTGGATCTGACCACGGACCTGCATTCCATGGGCCAGTTCATCCAGGACGGCAACCGCATCCTGATGGAGACCGTGATCCGTATCGCGCACTCCTCCGAACCGGTGGTGCTGGGAGCCGAAGCCGAGGATCTGGACGGCCTGAACTATCTGGCCGGCCGCGACATGGATTTCGTCAATGAGAGTGCCATGCGCGGCACGCAGCTGGCGCATCTGGACGGCGGCGTCCCCGTGAGCGTCATCAGCCTGGAGACCTTAAACGCGCACAGCCTGGGCGCGCTGCTTTACTTCTTCGAATTCGCCTGCGGCATCAGCGGCTATATCCTGGGCGTCAACCCCTTCGACCAGCCCGGCGTCGAAAGCTATAAGAAGAACATGTTCGCGCTCCTAGGCAAGCCCGGTTTCGAGGCGGCGGGAGAAGAATTAAGAAAGAGGCTGTAACATGAACCTGAAACTGAATTACAAACGTACCGCCCTGATCGGCTTTGCCTTCTTCGGCATCCTGCTGCTGTGGCAGGTCTACGACTCCTGGTGCCCCACCTTCCTGACGGACATCTTCGCCCGCCGCATGTACGGCTTAAGCTCCGCCGAGCTCAAAGCCGGCGACCCGGACAAGATCCTGAACGTCCAGTGGCTGGTCGGCATCATCATGGCCTGCGACAACCTGGCCGCCCTGATCCTGCTGCCCATCTTCGGACGGCTTTCGGATAAGACGAAGACCCCCATCGGCAAGCGCATGCCCTACATCCTGGTCGGCACGCTGGTCTCCGCCGTGGCCTTCCCCTTCATCCCGCTGTTCTTCCACGCCAACAACATCGCCGGCATGGTCATCATGATGGCCATCGTGCTGATGTTCATGATGATGTACCGCAACCCGGCCGTCGCCCTGATGCCCGACATCACGCCGAAGCCCCTCCGGGCCAAGGCCAACGGCATCATCAACATCATGGGCTACGTGGGCGGCGCCTTTGCGACCGTGCTCGGCATCTTCTTAAAGCTCTCCGACTATATCAACGTCAGCGACGCGGCCCGCAAGCTCTGGATCATCGAGATCCCCTTCATCGTCGCCTCCGTGCTCATGGTCATCTCCGCGCTGGTCCTCTTTGTTACCATTAAGGAAAACAAGGTGGAAGAGGAGATGAAGGAAGAACTGGAAGAAGGCGAGCGGCTGGCGGCCATCGCCACGCCGGTCACCGACGACGGCCCCATGTCGCGGGAAAACAAGCAGATGCTGCTCGCGATCCTCGGCGCGGAATTCCTCTGGTTCATGTCCGACAACGCGCTCGGCACCTACATGGGCAACTACGTCATCTACTATCTGAATTCCGCCTCCAGCAACACCATGCTGCTGACCATCTTCGGCGGCCTGGCCTCCGTCATCGGCTTTGCGATCGCGGGCTCCATCGCGGATAAGATCGGCCGCAAGTGGACCATTTCCTGCGGTCTGGGCCTGACCTTCCTGGGCCTTATCCTGATGTGCTTCGTCGGCCCCAGCGGCCGCGTGGTCGGCGCCAACGGCGAATTCGCCTTCCCGGTGCTGCTGTACGCGGTCGGCGTGATCCGCGGCTTCGGCATGGCGCTGGTGCATAACTGCTCCTTCCCGATGGTCGTGGAGCTGTGCTCCTCGAAGCAGATCGGCAAGTTTACCGGCTATTACTACACCGCCAGCATGTCCGCGCAGACGGTCACCCCCGTGCTGCTGGGCCTGTTCTTAAACCGCACGCTGGCCTGGAAGACGCTGCCCGTCTATACCTGTCTGCTGACCCTCTGCAGCTTCGTGGTCTTTACCCTGCTGGTCAAGAACATCAAGGCGCATAAGGTGGACAACGCCAAGGGCCTGGAAGCGCTGGGGGACAACGATTAAGGTCTCATGAAGAAGCTGACGGCCAACTATCATACCCATACCGTGCGCTGCGGCCACGCCGAAGGCACGGACCGGGAATACGCGGAAAAAGCCGTGGAGCGAGGGCTGACGCTCCTCGGCTTTTCCGATCACGTAACCATGCCGTTTCCGGACGGCCATGAATCTCGCTTCAGGGTGCAGCGCGCCCGGCTGGACGATTACGTCGAAAGCGTGCTTTCCCTGCGGGAGGAGTTCAAAGGACGGCTTAAGATCCTGCTCGGCTTCGAGGCGGAGTACTATCCGGATCTTTTCGGGGCGATGCGGGAGCTTCTGTCCGCCTATCCCGTGGATTTCCTGATCCTGGGGCAGCACTTCAACGACAGCGGCGAAAGCTTTTACAATACCCGCCCGCATTCGGATCCGGCCATGCTGCACGCGTACGCGGATCGGGTGCTGGAGGCGGCTTCTACCGGCGCCTTCTCGTATATCGCGCACCCGGATCTGCCGAATTTCACCGGAGACGGGATGGTCTACCGGCAGGAGATGACGCGGCTGATCGAGGGCTGCATCCGGCTGGATCTTCCGCTGGAGCTCAATCTGCTGGGCATCCGGGAGGAGAGGAACTATCCGGACCCGCGCTTCTGGGAGATCGCGGCCCGCTTAAAGCCCCGCGTGGTCGTGGGCTGCGACGCCCACCGGCCGGAACACGTGGCGGATCCGCAGAACGTAAAGGATGCTTTTGACTGGCTGGAGAAATACGGGCTGAAGGCGGAGGAGACGGTGCCGCTGCACAAGCCGTTTTAAGCACACAGAAAGGAAGAAAAAACGATGACATTTCCGGGCCGCAAGGGAAAGGGAGAACGGATCGGGCTGGTTTTCACGCTGGCGCTTCTGCTTTATGCGCTCTATCTGCTCATTTTCCGGCATGCCGACGTCGGGGGCTTTACCGCCGCTCTGGCGGTGCTGAGCCTCTGCCTGGCCTTTTTCTGCTACTTTACCCAGACGTACGAGCTGACCGAAGAAGCGCTGATCATTCACGAAAAAGATCCGCTCAAGGACAAAACGGTCCCGTACGACCAGATCACGGAATACCATATGGTCCGGCGGCGCTTCGGCTCGGATAAGCCCGGCCTGGCGCGGGATTTCTATCTGGCCTATCAGATCGGCAAAAAACGGCGCGTGGCGATCTTGAGCCCGCAGGACGGCGACGGCTTCGCGGCGGAGTTTAAGAAAGTGACCGGAAAGCGCTGGGAGCTGTAAAGCGTCCCGGAGCTTTCGGACAGAAAGAAAAGAGTGCCTTTCGGCACTCTTTTTTCTTCCGCGGACAGGCTCTTTACGCTTTTTCCAGCAGGCAGGAGATCCCCAGGCCGCCGCCGCAGCAGGTGGAGACCAGTGCGTAGCGGCCGCCGGTATCCTGAAGCTCCTGCGCCGCAAACAGCGCGATGCGGCCGCCGGAGGCGCCGTTGGGATGGCCGTAGGCGATGGCGCCGCCGTTCGGATTCCAGCGCGCCGGATCGATCGCGTCGCCGCTTTCTTCCTGCATGACCTTGATCACGGAAAGGTTCTGGGCGGCAAACGCCTCGTTGCATTCGATGATATCGATATCCTTCAGGGCCAGGCCGGCCTTTTTTAACAATTTCAGATTGGAATATGCCGGCGCGATGCCCATGTAGCGGGGGTCGACCCCGTGCTCGGCCGAGCCGCGCCAGTAGGCGAGCGGCTTCAGGCCGCATTCCCGGGCGCGCTCCGCGCTCATCAGCAGGACGGCGGAAGCCCCGTCGTTGCGGCCGCAGGCGTTGCCGGCCGTCGTGACGCCGCCCTCGTACACGCTGCGGAGCTTCGTCAGCTGGTCGATGGTCATGTTTTTGCGGGGGCCTTCATCTTCCGAGATTATGATTTCCGGCGTCCGCTTCGTGGCGGGGATCACGACGGGCGTGATCTGCTTTCCGGTCCAGCCGCTCTCGGCGGCGGCCTGGGCGCGCTGCTGGCTCCTGAGGGCAAAGGCGTCGCTTTCCTCGCGGGTGATCCCCCAGCGGGCCGCCATGAGGTCGGAGATCGTGACCATATCGATGGCCTCCTCCTTCCGCGGGGAGAGCTGGTTCGGGATCGCCGTGGGCGGGATCAGCTTATAGGGCTCCACGGACATGCTGAACTTGGCGAATTTCTGGCTGTAGGATTCCGCGCCGCCGGCGATGATCACGTCCGCGTTCCCCGTGGCGATCTTCCAGGCCGCGTGGTTGATGCAGTCCACGGAGGAGCCGCACTGCATCTCCAGAAAGCTGGCGGAGACTTCATACGGCAGGCCGGCGTACAGGGAGGCGTAGCGGGCCACGTTCGAGGAACGGGCGTCGCCGAAGGCGGACCCGATGAACACGTTGTCGACCGGCGTTTTCTCCGGAAGGCCGGTTTTCTTCAGCAGGCCCTTGATGGCCAGCCCGGCCAGCTCGGCCGGATAAAAGGACTTTAAGCCGCCGCCCAGACGGCCGAAGGCGGTACGGGTACCGTCTACCAGGACAACTTCTCTCATGGTTCGTTCCTCCCTGCGTGGATTCCCTTCGAGTATAATAATACCGGACAAGAAAAGCAAGCAGATCCGACGATCCGACAAAAAATAAATAACAATAAGCAAAGGCCGGCGCTATGTAGCGCCGGTCTTTGCCGTTTACGCGTGATTCGGGGATTCGAAGCTGTTGATGATCTCGGGCGAGATCGCCTTGTCGGCCAGTACGCTGTACATGAACGAATCGGCGCTGCGCTGCGTATCGCCGGCGCCGGCCAGCAGGTTGTAGGCGTAGGCCCGGCGGCACTGTCCCGGCGGGATCCCGACGTAGTGCATAAAGACGCGGTTGAAGTGGCTGGCCGACACCAGGCCGCACATCTGCGCGATCTGGTTCAAGGACAGATCGCTGTAGACCAGAAGTTCCGCCGCCTTGCGGATGCGGATCAGTTTCAGGCAGTCGAAGATCGTCATGCCGGTGTTTTTCCGGAAAGCGTTGCAGAGGTAGGTCTTCGTGATGTTGACTCCTTCCGAAACCTCGTCCAGCGAGAGGTTTTCGTCGTAGTGCTCCGTCAGGAAATCGATGACCCGGCGGGACAGTTCGGAGTAGCAGGCCGTGTCGATGATCCGGGAGCTGCCGGTCTGCCGGTTCTCCGAGGTCAGATGATAGATCAGCGTTTCAAGGGCGACGGCGGCCGAATCGTCCTTCATGGCCCGGTTCAGCCGGTATTCGCGCGCCACGTGCGAGACCAGCTGGGTCGCGAAGCCGTCGTGGATGACGCCTTCGGGAGAATCCGCCAGGATCCGGTCCAGCGATTTGTTCAGCACCACGAACTTGATCTCATAGGACAGAACGTTTTCGGCGCTCTGATTGACGAAGCCGTGCTGAACGCCCTTGTGGACCAGGACGGTGTCGTTTTCCCGGAGCGTCAGCGTCTGTTTTTCCAGGGTAAAGGTCATCTCGCCGCTTTTTACGCAGACCAGATGGTAATAGTCGTCGTGGGCGTGGACTTTGACGCTGTGGCCGGGCTGCAGCGTGCTATCCGATACCCAGAGGAGTTGCAGGTTTTTCATGGGAGGCCGTTTCCCTTCCGTGTGATAGGAAAAGTATAACATGAAATAATATTATTGCAATCCGTTCTTTGCGGGATTTCCGGCCGGCAATAATATTATTAAATATACGGAATTGTTGTTTATTATTCTGCAAAACACCGGAACAGGTCTTGACAAGCGACTGTATTTGCTGTAATTATTTTTACAGAAGAACGATCGAAAGCAGCGGAGGCAGATTATGCTAAGCGGTAAGTTTGCTGTTATTACGGGCGCGGGAGCCGGCATCGGCGCGGCGACGGCCCGGGCTTTTGCAAAGGAACGGGCGGCGGGCATCGCCGTCGTGGATATTCGCGAGGAACAGGCGGAAGCGGTGGCGCGGGAGCTTCGGGAAACGGGCTGCCGGGCGATCGCCGTGGCCTGCAACGTAGCGAAGGCGGACGAGGTCCGGGCGGCGGCGGCCCGGATCGTTCAGGAGTTCGGCCGCATCGATATTCTGGTCAACAACGCCGGCATCACGCGGGACGTCATGTTCCACAAGATGACGGACGAGCAGTGGAACGCGGTCATTAACGTCAACCTGGGCGGCATGTACAACTGGTGCCGGGCGGTCATCAACGGCATGCGGGATCAGGGCTACGGGCGGATCATCAACTTAAGCTCGGGCTCCGTGCGCGGCATCCCCGGCCAGTGCAACTACGCGGCGACCAAGGCGGCCATGATCGGCTTCACGAACACGCTGGCCAAGGAAAGCGCGCGGAAGGGCATCACCGTCAACTGCGTGGCGCCGGGCGCCACGGACACGGAAATGTACGCGCAGGTCCCGGATCACGTGCTGCAGGCCATGCTGGAGAGCAATCCCATGCACCGCCTGGGCCGGCCGGAGGAAATTGCGAACGTGATCACCTTCCTGGCCAGCGAGCGGGCTTCCTACCTCAACGGCCAGTGGATCCTGGTCAACGGCGGCAAGTAAAGGAGAAAAGATGGAGATCAGAAAAGTTGCCGTGATCGGCGGCGGCACGATGGGACGTCAGATCGCCTTAAACGCGGCGATCTCGGGCTATGACACGAAGGTGACGGACACGATCCCCGCGGTCCGGGAAAACGTTAAGAAATGGGCCGACGAGTATCTGGCCGGCCGCATTGCCAAAGGACGCATGACGGCGGAGCAGGTGGAGGAGATCAAAGCGCGCTTTGCCGTAGCGGAAACGACGCAGGAAGCGGTCAAAGACGCGGATCTGGTCATCGAGGCCGTGATCGAGCGGGAGGATATCAAAAAAGAAGTCTTCCGGGAGATCAGCCGCTTCGCGCCGGAAGGAGCCATCCTGACGACGAATTCCAGCCGGATGCCGTCCTCCACCTTCATCGACTGCGTGAAGGATCCGTCCCGTCTGGCCAACACCCACTACAACAATCCCGCGCTGGTGATGAAGGTGGTGGAGATCGAACAGAACGAAAAAACCTCCGAGGAGACCGTGCAGGCGCTGGTGGACTTCTGCGTGAAGAATAAGAAGACGCCCGTCCGCGTCCGCAAGGAGATCGACGGCCTGGTGGTCAGCCGCATCCTGCACGCGATCAACGAGGAGGCCCTCTTCCTGGTGGAGAACGGTTACTGCAGCATCGAGGACGTGGACAAGGCCTGTACCGAAGGCTTAAACCACCCGATGGGACCGTACCGCCTGATGGACCTGACCGGTATCGATCTGAACTTCGATATCCGCCGGAACGAGTACGAAAGGACCGGCAAAAAGCCTACCGGGTACGACCTGTTCAAGAAATACGTGGACGAAGGCCGTCTGGGCAAAAAGAGCGGAAAAGGCTTTTACGACTACACCTAGGAGCCGGTCAAAAAAAGAAAACAATTGCCCAATATTATTCATTATCGTTGAAATGTTGACAGGTATCCGGCGGAAACTTGACATTTGTTATTCCCTCGGATATCCTCAAAACGGAAGAACGCGAAAACGGAACCAAAACTCCGGCACAAGGAGAAAGAATAAGGAGGTTACAATGAAAAAACTGGTTTCACTTCTGCTGGCGGTCGTCATGATCATCGGCCTGACTGCCTGCGGCAATCAGCCCAAGGAATCAACGCCCGCCGCCACGATCCCGGATCAGACGCAGGGCACGGTTGCTCCCGTGGACACCACCAAGAAGTATAAGGAATCCGTCACGATCGCCTACTGGTTCGATCTGGACACCGCGGATCCTTACGGCTCCACCACGGCGGCACAGCAGTTCTACACCAACTTCACCTTTGACAACGTCGTCTTCAACGATCCCGACAGCGGCGAGCTGGTCCCTCAGCTGGCCGAGTCCTGGAAGGACGTGAATGGCGACGGCATCACCTGGGACTTCTTCCTTCGCAAGAACGTGAAGTTCCACAACGGCAACATCTTAAAGGCCGAAGACGTGAAGTTCACCTGGGAGTACACCGCTTCCGGCGCCGGCAACGTCGTCAAGAGCAACGCCAACTCCACCTACGTCAAGGAGATCCAGGTCATCGACGACAACACGGTCCGCTTCATCCTGAACTCCGCTATGTTCGACTGGCCGAGCTACATGGAGACCAAGATCTACAACAAGGCTGCCTTCGATACGATGCCCGCGGAAGAGGCTGCCGTCATCGGCACCGGCCCTTACTACTACGACAAGTCCAAGCACACCTCCGGCGTACAGTTCACCGCGGAGCGCTTTGACGACTACTGGGCCGGCATCGAAGAGTATCCGACCAAGTCCATCATCTTCAAGGTCCTGCTGGATGAAGACTCCCGCGTCGCGGCCCTGCAGGCCGGCAGCGTGGACTTCATCTTCAACGTGAACGCGGCCAGCTACAACACGCTGAATTCCGACAAGAACCTGCAGATGTTCACCCGCAAGGGCGCGAACTCCTACTACATGGGCTTCAACCACAGAAAGGAAGCCATGCAGAACCTGAAGGTCCGCACGGCGCTGGCCATGGGCATCAACCGCGAAGATATCAAGATCATCTCCTTCAACAACGGTATCGGCGGCATGGAAAACTTCAACTTCTGCGTCCCGTCCGGCGCGGGCTACAGCGCGGACGCCAAGGCTCCTGCCTATGACGTGGAAGGCGCCAAGAAGCTTCTGGCCGAAGCCGGCTACACCGATCTGAAGCTGGTGCTGGGCCACACGGCCACCACCAAGGCCATCGCGGAAGTCGTTCAGGACTGCCTGGCCGATATCGGCGTGACGGTCGAGCTGCGTCAGGTCGACGCCTCCAACTGGACCGCTTTCAAGAAGGCTGATGAATACGATCTGTTCACCGACTACGCCGCCTACCAGGGCGCTCTGCTCTACAACTTCCACCGCTTCTTCGATCCGGCCGGCTCCGCCAACATGTTCGGCTACAACAGCGAAGAGTACGTGAAGCTGGAGAACGAAGTCCTGACGGCCGGCAGCTATGACAAGATGGTCGCCAAATTCGCCGATCTTCAGAAGTTCGTTGCCGAGAATCTGCCGCTGGTTCCTCTGGCGGTCGGCAACCAGATCGCGGCCGGCAAGCTGAACGTGGAGGGCGTGACCCTGGCTCCCGGCACCAACTACATGAACTTCTCCCACATCCGCATCGCGGAATAATCCTTTCTTTCTTCGGGACGGAGGATGCCCTCCGTCCCGTATTTCCCGGCCAAGGGGGACGGCGCCGCTTCGCGGCGGCTCCCCTTGGCCACATCTTTAAGGCAGAATTGGTATGTGGAAATATGTACTGAAAAGAATTCTCTACCTGATCCCCTGCATTCTTGCGGTTTCTTTTATCGTATATTTTCTGATGAGCTTTTCCGGAGACCCGGTTCTTTCTCTCGTGAACGACACCGCCACGGAGGAGGAGATCGAAATGATGCGGGAAAAGATGGGTCTGAACCGTCCGCTGGTCGTCCGTTATGTGGAATATATGGGGAACGTGCTGCACGGCGATCTGGGCAGGAGCATCAACGGGAATAAGAACGTCTGGGCTGAATACGCGGCCCGCATGCCGTATACGATATGGCTGGCGGTGGTCTCGGTACTGATATTGATCATCGTATCCCTGCCGCTGGGCATCCTGGCGGCGCTGAAGCACGGGTCCTGGCTGGATTCGATCCTGTCAGGCTTTGCGATGGTGACGCTGTCGATCCCCAGCTTCTGGGCAGGGCTTTTGATGATCATCCTCTTTGCCGTCAAGCTCGGCTGGCTGCCGGTCTCCGGCGCGGAGACCGGAAACTCGGTCATCATGCCGGCCATCTGCTGCAGCCTGTCCCATATCGCGCTCCTTACCCGGACGACCCGGACCTCCATGCTGGACCAGCTGAATGCGGACTATCTGCGCACGGCCCGCGCCAAGGGCGTGCCGGAGCGGAAAGTCGTGACCCGTCACGCCTTAAACAACGCGCTGATCCCGATCATCACGATCCTGGGCAACGACATGTCCATCCTCTTTGCCGGCACGGTCGCCGTGGAAACGGTCTTCACCTGGCCGGGGATCGGCTATCTGATCGTGACGTCCATCCGCGGCAACGACTACAACATGGTGACCGGCTGCGTGCTGATGACCACGATCATCGTTTCGATCCTGCTCCTGATCGTCGATATCCTGTATGCCTTTGTGGATCCCCGCATCAAGGCGCAGTACACGGGGAGGTGAGGCATATGCTGTTTAAGAAATCCAAGAAGATCGACGACGGGCGGAGCATCTACGTCAAGAAGAGCCGCATGCAGGAGATCTGGCACCAGTTCCAGAAGAACAAGGGCGCCGTGGTCGGCCTGGTCATGCTGATCATCATCATCGGGATCGCGATCGTTTCCGGCTTCGTCTTTGACTACAAGGAAGATATCTGCGCGCGGCATGCCGCCACGCGTCTGATCCGGCCCTGCCTGGAGCACCCCTTCGGCACGGACCAGATGGGACGCAGCGTCCTGGCCCGCGTTCTGTACGGCACGCGCTATTCCCTGCTGATCGGCATCGTGGTCGTGGGCGTTTCCACGGGCATCGGCACCATGCTGGGCTCCATCGCCGGCTATTACGGCGGCAAGGTGGAGACCGTGATCATGCGCATCGTCGAGATCTTCATGATGATCCCGAACATCCTGCTGGGCATCATCTTCGTGGCGGCCTTCGGCATCAGCTTAACGAACCTGATGCTGGCGCTGGGCTTATCGACGGTGCCGCACTTCGCCCGGACGGCCCGCTCGTCGGTCATGACGGTGCGGGGCAACGAATACGTGGAAGCAGCCAAAGCCATGGGCGTTTCGGACTTTAAGATCATCTTCACGCACGTGCTGCCCAACGCGCTTTCCGCGATCCTGGTGCAGGCGACGACCCGTGTCGCCAGCGCCATCATTTCTGCGGCGACCTTCAGCTTCATCGGCCTGGGCGTTCCTTCGCCCACGCCCGAATGGGGTGCCATGCTTTCGGATGCCCGCCAGAACATGCGGGACTATCCGCACCTGGTCATTTTCCCCGGCCTGGCCATCATGGTCACGGTCCTGGCCATCAATCTGGTCGGCGACGGTCTTCGCGACGCGCTGGATCCGAAGCTGAAACGATAGGAGGCCGCCATGGGAGAAGTTCAGGAAAAAAGATCCGAATACGCGATGGAGATCCGCGACCTGGCCATCCGCTACGTAACGGATGAAGCCACGGTCTACGCGGTGAACCATATCGATCTGAAACTGCGGCCGCAGGGCACGCTGGGCCTGGTCGGCGAGACCGGCGCCGGCAAAACTACTACGGTGCTTTCCATCCTTAACCTGATCCAGACGCCGCCGGGCGTCATCGACAGCGGCGAGATCTTTGTGAACGGCCGGAACGTGCGGGAAATGACGCCCGCCCAGCTTTCCGAGATGCGCGGCAAGGAAGTCTCCATGATCTTCCAGGACCCGATGACCTCCTTAAACCCGGTCATGACCGTGGGCGACCAGATCGCGGAGAGCATCCTGCTGCACGAAAACGTGGACAAGAAGACCGCCTACGAGATGGCCAAGAAAACGCTGGAGACGGTCGGCATCCCGGGCGAGCGCGCGGGCGAATACCCGCACCAGTTCTCCGGCGGCATGAAGCAGCGCGTGGTCATCGCCATCGCGCTGGCCTGCCACCCGAACGTGCTGATCGCGGACGAGCCGACCACGGCGCTGGACGTGACCATCCAGGCGCAGGTGCTGGACCTGATGCGGAAGTTAAAGGAGAGCTATCACACCTCCACCATCCTGATCACGCACGATCTGGGCGTGGTCGCGGAGATCTGCGACGAGGTCGCGGTCATGTACGCCGGCTCTATCGTGGAGATCGGTTCCCTGCGGGAAGTCTTCAAGAACACCAAGCATCCGTACACCGAGGGCCTGTTCAATTCCCTGCCGGATATGAGCGACCGCAATTCGCAGCTCAAGCCGATAAAGGGCCTGACTCCGGATCCCACGAAGATCTATGAGGGCTGCACCTTTGCGGAGCGCTGCCCCTATGCTTCGGAAGAGTGCACGAAGCGGCGCCCGCAGCTGGAAGCGGTGGGAGAGAACCATAAGGTCGCCTGCCTGGCTTACGAGCGGGAAGGCTTTTCCATCGAAAGGAGCAGAAAGCAGTGAGCGAAACGTTGCTGGAAGTCAAAAATCTGACGAAATACTTTTCCACACCGAAGGGCTTGCTGCATGCGGTGGACGGCGTCAGCTTCACCATCGAGAAGGGCAAGACGCTCGGCGTGGTGGGCGAGTCCGGCTGCGGAAAATCCACGACCGGCCGCGCGATCCTGCGTCTGCAGGAGCCCACGAGCGGCGAAGTCTATTTCGAAGGCAAGGATATCCTGAAGATGAAACGCCGCGAGATGCACAAGATGCGCCGGGAGATGCAGATCATCTTTCAGGATCCGTATTCGTCGCTGGATCCCCGCAAGACGGTCAACCAGCTGATCCGCGAACCCATCGTCAACAACAAGCTCTTAAAGGACAAGCTGGACATCGAAAAGCGCGTGCTGGAGCTGATGAGCACCGTCGGCCTGGCGGAGCGCCTCTACAATACCTACCCGCACGAGCTGGACGGCGGCAGGCGGCAGCGCATCGGCATCGCCCGGGCGCTGGCGGTTAATCCGAAGTTCATCGTCTGCGACGAGCCGGTCTCCGCGCTGGACGTTTCCATCCAGGCACAGGTGCTGAACCTCTTAAAGGAGCTGCAGCGGGATCTGGGCCTGACCTACATGTTCATCACGCACAACCTGTCCGTCATCTACTATTTCGCGGACGATATCGCCGTCATGTATCTGGGCCGGCTGGTCGAGAAGGCGCCGGCAGAGGAGCTGTTCGCGCATCCCGTGCATCCGTACACGCAGGCGCTGCTTTCCGCGATCCCGAACCCGGACATCGACGCGCCCCGGAACCGGCTGCTCCTTAAGGGCGAGATCTCTTCGCCCATCAATCCGCCGCCGCAGTGCCGCTTCGCGAAGCGCTGCAATTACTGCTGCGAAAAGTGCCTGGCGGCCGAGCCGGAGCTGAAGGAGATCAGTCCGAATCACTTCGTAGCGTGTCATTTTCCGCTGGAATAAAGCAGAAATCAGGTGGAGAGAATGAGCGAACAGACAAGAAAGCCCCTTCAGGGCATAAAGGTAGTGGAACTGGCGACCTACGTGGCGGCCCCGGTCTGCGGCCGGATGCTGGCGGATTTCGGCGCCGACGTCATCAAGATTGAAGGCTTTAAGGGGGATCCCTGGCGCGAGACCGCGAAGGCCTGCACCTTTACGGGCGACGAAGAGAACCCGGTCTTCGACATCTACAATGCGGGCAAGAAAAGCATCCGGATGAATATCAAGACGGCGGAAGGGAAAAAGCTGCTGGAGGAAATGATCGCGCAGGCAGATATCTTCATCAGCAACAACCGGACCGCGTCCTTAAAGCGGAACGGCCTGGACTACGAGACGCTGCACGCGAAGTATCCGAGCCTGATCTGCGTGACCATCAACGGCTACGGGGACAAGGGGCCCGACGCGGCGGCGCCAGGCTTTGACAACGTGGCCTTCTGGACCCGCTCCGGCTTCCTGATGGATATGTCGGTGAAGTCCGACCAGTCCTATCCGGTGCTGTCCCCGACCGGCAGCGGCGATACCGTGGCCGGCGCGATGCTCTTCGGCGGCGTGATGACGGCCCTGTATCAACGGGAGATGACCGGCGAGGGCGACCACGTGACGACGGCCCTGTACAACAACTCGGTCTGGATGCTGGCCAGCATGATCCTGCAGGCGCAGGACAAGTACGGCGTGAAGTTCCCGAAGACGCGGACCATGTCTTCGCCGTTCTCCTCGCCCTACCGCTGCCAGGACGGCGAGTGGCTCTGCATCACGGTGCTGGACTACGACCGCTACCGGGACACCATCTTCCGGATCCTGGGGATCGAGGAGGAAATGTCCGCCTTCCACATTCCGACGCAGGCGGATATCAAGAAGCAGTGCGCCGATATCATCCCGATCATGGAGCGGGCCTTCGCGAAGAAGCCCTGCGACGAGTGGCTGAAGCTCTTAAAGGCGGCGGACGTGGTCTGCGGCCGGCTGAACCACATGCGCGAAGTCTCCTTCGACGAGCAGGCGCTCGTCAACCGGTTTATCCAGCCCTACCGCTGCCACAACGGGGAAGAGTGCATGATGGCGACGCCGCCCATCCGGCTGGCCTCGCAGGAGGTCCCGCTGGCAAAGGGCGCGCCGCTTAACGGCGAGGATACGCTTGCCGTGCTGCGGCAGCTGGGCTATGACGAAGAGCAGATCGAAGCCTTAAAGGCGTCCGGAACCATTTGACGACGCAGGAAGCCGGCAGCCAAGCCGGTTTCCGGACCGTTTCCGAAAGGAGCAGAAGCCATGCGGTACAAAAGCACAAGGGGGATCGGCGAGCTGATCCTGATCTGTTTTGTCGGAGCGCTTCTGCTCCTTTCTCTGTATGCGTATTTCGCCTATCAGAGCCGGACGGGGCTGCTGATCCTGGTCCTGGCGCTGCTGGAAGCCGGCATGCTGTACTTTTACCTCTTCCGCACGGAATACGAGCTGACCGAGGACGCTCTGATCATCCGCGAACGCAGGCCCTTCAAGGGTCGTAGCATCCCGTACGCGGACATGAAGAATTACCGGATCGGCGGCCGCGCGGGCGGCCGGATGGGCCGGCTCTACGATATCTATCTGATCTACACGGAGGGCGGGAAGGACCGCTTCCTGATTTTAAGCCCCGAGAACCGGGACGATTTCGTCAAGAACCTGCGGCACTTAAGCGGCCGGAGCCTGGAAGAGGACGAGGTGATCTGAGCGGACGGATCCCGGTAAAAGTGAAGAGGAAAATCGCTCCCAAAAGGCCGGCGTGCGCCGGCTTTTTTGTGCGGCTGCACTGGACATCCGGCCGGGAAAACGGTACAATGACGGTATCATAAACACGCTGCCGGCACGCGGGTAGCGGCGGAAAGGATTGATTTATGGGACGTGTTTCGGTCAAAAAGGATAAAAACGCCTATCAGCTGGCGCGCGAAAAGCTGGGCCTGACCCGGGAAAAGGCCGGGGAGCTGCTGGACGGCATGACCGCCGAGCGGATCGAGAAGATCGAAAGCGGCAAGAGCCTGGCGCATCCGGACGAGGTGCTCATCATGTCGAAGGGCTACAAGATGCCGGAGCTGTGCAATTATTTCTGCGCGCGGGAGTGCCCCATCGGAGAAAAGTACGTGCCGGAGATTGCGCCGAAGAGCCTTTCCGAGATCGTGCTGGAGATGCTCGCGTCCTTAAATACCATGCAGCGCAGCCGCGAGCGGCTGATCGAGATCACTTCCGACGGCAAGGTCAGCGACGACCAGGTGGAGGATTTCGTACGGATCCAGCAGGAGCTGGAGCGCATCTCCGTGACCGTGGAGGCCCTGCAGCTCTGGGCGGAGCGCATGCTCGCCGAAGGGAAGATCAACCTGGAACTGTATAAGAAGTTTAAAAAATAGGCGGTGACCCTCATGGCAGAACTCACAGTCAGCGAAAAAGCGGCAAGATCCGTCCGCGCGGGGCATCCCTGGGTGTACGGGGAGGAAGTCCGCGCGATAAACGGCGCCTATAAGAATGGAGATATCGTATCGGTCGTGAACGCCAAGGGCAAATGGCTCGGCGCCGGCTTCGTGAACGACGCCTCCAAGATCCGCGTGCGCCTCATCTCCCGCAACAAAAACGACCGTTTCGACGAGGATTTCTTCCGCCGCCGCATCGCGTACGCCCTGGACTACCGCCGGAGCGTGATGGGAGAGGACTGGAACGCCTGCCGCCTGATCTTCGGAGAGGCGGACCATTTTCCGGGCCTGACCGTCGACCGCTTTGAGGACGTACTGGTGACGGAGGTCCTGTCCCTGGGCTGCGAAGTCCGCAAAGAACTGCTGTACCGCCTCCTTTTAGAGGCGCTTTCGGCGCGCGGCGTGAGCGTCCGCGTCCTGTACGAGCGGAGCGACGCGCCGGTGCGGGAGAAGGAAGGCCTGGAGCCGTACGCGGGCTATTTTGCCGCGCCGGGCCTGGAAACGGAAGGCAGCGGTCACGTCCTGATCACGGAAAATGGGATCCGCTACGACGTGGACTTTGTGGACGGCCAGAAGACAGGCTTTTTCCTGGATCAGAAGTACACCCGCCGCCTGGCCGGGCGGCTGGCGGCCGGCAAGAAGGTCCTGGACTGCTGCACGCACACCGGCGCCTTCGCCTTAAACGCGGCGGCCGGCGGGGCGGAGAGCGTGACCGCGCTGGACGTTTCCGCGGATGCGCTCGCGCAGGCGGCAAAAAACGCGGCCCTGAACGGGCTCTCAGATAAAGTGCGCTTTGTCCGCGCCGACGTCTTCGACTATCTGGACCGGCTCGCCGCCGGCCCGCGCGGGCAGTTCGACCTTATCATCCTGGATCCGCCGGCCTTCACCAAGAGCCGCGAGACCGCGCAGGCCGCCTTCCGCGGCTATAAGGACATCAATAAGCGCGCCATGCAGGCCCTGCCGCGCGGCGGCATCCTCGTCACCTGTTCCTGCTCGCACTTCATGACGGACGAGATGTTCCGCAAGATGCTGCGCGAGGCCGCGCGCGACGTGAACGTGGAGCTCCGGCAGATCGAGGCGCGCCGCCAGGCGCCGGACCATCCCATCCTCTGGGGCGTGCCGGAGACGGAGTACCTCAAGTTCTACGCCCTGCAGGTCGTGTAAAGCCGGCCAAAAAGGAACCGTCCCCAATTGGCGGGGCAGGGATCCCGGTCCCTTCGACAGGTTCAGGGACCGGGATATTTTTCCCTTCCCGCCGAATTACGCCCCCTTATTTCCCCGCCCGGACGCCTTTACTTAAAGGCCCGGGCGGTTTATAATGCAGCCAGAAACAAAGCAACAGGCTGCACATACAAGCTTGAAAAGGAGGGACTTGCAATGGAAAAACTGATTATCGGACTGGTCCTGCTGGCGGCAGGGATCATAGTGGGAACCGCCATGCGCTACAACGGAGCGGAAAAGAGGAAGGCCTCGCTGCCGACCGTCATCGGGATCATCCTGGCGGTCATCTGCATCGGCAGCGCCTGCTACACCTCGGTGCCCACCGGCCACACCGGCGTCGTGACCACCTTCGGACGGGTGGAAAACTACACGCTGGACGCCGGCATTCATGCGAAGCTCCCGTGGCAGAAGGTCATCAACCTGGACAACCGGGTGCAGAAGGCGGCGCTGAACTTAAGCTGTTTCTCCTCCGACATTCAGGAGGTCTCGGTGGCCTACACGCTGAACTATCAGATCAGCAAGGAAAACGCCATGACCATCTACTCCACCATCGGCACGAGCTACTTTGACACGGTGATCACGCCGAACATCTCCGAATCCGTGAAGGTGATGACGGCCCGCTACACGGCGGAAAACCTGGTCTCCTCGCGCGACGAGCTCTCGGGGATGATCGAAAAGCTGTTAAGAGAGAAGCTGGCTCATTACAATATCATCGTCGTCGGCACCTCGATCGAAAACATGGATTTCACCGCAGCCTTCACCAACGCGGTCGAAGCCAAGCAGGTGGCCGCGCAGAACAAGCTGCAGGCCGAGATCGAGCAGGCGCAGAAGATCATGGAGCAGCAGGCCAAGGCGGAGCGCGACGTGATCGAAGCCAACGCGGCAGCCGAGGTGGCCCGCATCCAGGCGGAGGCGGACCTGACGGTGACCAAGATCCAGGCGGACGCGGCGGAATACGCCGGCCAGAAGGAAGCCGCGAAGAACAAAGCGATCTCCGAGTGGCTGACCCAGGATCTGCTGAACTACTACTACATCCAGCAGTGGAACGGCATCCTGCCGAACTACTACATGGGCAGCGAGAACGTGAGCACCATCATCGGGATTCCGCAGGAAGAGGCCCAGCCGGCCGGCAACTGAAGGCCCTGAAGCAAACGGTGCTTCCCCCGTCTCCCCGCACCCGCGGCGGAGGCGGGGATCTTTTATTTCCGCGGGCGGAAGCGGGGGAATGTTCGTTTCCGCGTTGACATCCTCCGGACTTTTTTCTATAATCATAAAAGAAACGCGGCCGGCCCGGTTTTTCCGGCAAGGCGTCCGGCGTATATTCAGACCCAGAAGAAACAGGGAGGGAATAAAAATGTTTTGTCCGAATTGCGGAGCACAGCTGCCTGACGGCGCCGCCTTCTGCAGCGTCTGCGGCCAGCCGCAGCAGAATGCCCGGCCGGCCTACCAGCAGCCGCAGCAGAACTATCAGCAGCCGCAGCAGAATTACCAGCAGCCGTATTATCAGCAGCCCCAGCAGAACTACCAGCAGCCGTACTATCAGCCGCAGCAGAACTACCGGCAGCCCGTCTATCAGCAGCTGCCGATGAAGTGGCACAAGTTCCTGTGTTATTTCTGCCTGTGGCTTTCGGCCGTCCTCAATATCGTCGCCGGCATCCAGTATCTGAACGGGGATGCCAGACTGGTCGACGTTTACGTTCCGGAGCTGGAAACGCCGAACGGCGTTTACGGGATCTTTGCCATCCTGATCGGCATCCTCTGCGCCGTCACGGCCATCCTGCTGCTGAAGTTCAAGAAGAACGGCCCCAGGATACTGCATTTCACGCTGCTCAACAGCGCGGTGGGGACCGTGGTGATCATGGTCTGGGAAGCCCTTATTCTGTCGGGCTACGGCGCCGACGCGACGGTCCTTTACGTTTCCGCCGGCATCACGCTGGTGGCGTCGCTGATCGTTATCGCACTCAACAAGACCTACTACAACAAGCGGGCGCATCTCTTCGTACGCTGATAAATTCCCGCAGCCTACCCTCGTCCGGACAGGGGGAGGACGGCATTCTTTTTTCGGGCAGGCGCTTTTTCGGGCGCCTGCCTTCTTGCGTTAAAAGCCTTCTTGTGCTATACTCTAACGGATAGTGCCCCTTTGGGTCTTATTTGCGTGAGCGAAGAAGGCCGGGCGGCCGAAAAACCGGGCTCATCTGTCCGGAACCTTAGGAGAAACTATGCAGACTTACGACAAAAAACCGTATTACATTACCACCGCCATCGCCTATGCCTCGGGCAAGCCGCATATCGGCAACTGCTACGAGATCGTCCTGACGGACGCCATCGCGCGCTTCCGCCGGGCGCAGGGCTACGACGTCTTCTTCCAGACCGGCACCGACGAGCACGGCCAGAAGATCGAAAACAAGGCGACAGACGCCGGCAAGACGCCGAAGGCCTTCGTGGACGAGACCGCCGGCCTCATCCGGAACATCTGGGATTCCTTAAACATTTCCTACGACAAGTTCATCCGCACCACCGACGATTATCACGAGGCCGAGGTGCAGAAGATCTTCAAAAAGCTCTACGATCAGGGCGACATTTATAAAGGCAGCTACGAGGGCTGGTACTGCGTTCCGGACGAATCCTTCTTCACAGAATCGCAGGTCGTGGACAAGGACGGCGTCAAGGTCTGTCCCGACTGCGGCCGCCCCGTGGTGAAGGCTTCCGAGGAGGCCTACTTCTTCCGCATGAGCAAGTATGCGGACCGTCTGATGGCGCACATCGAGGCGCATCCGGAGTTCATCCAGCCCGTTTCCCGCAAGAACGAGATGGTCAACAACTTCCTGAAGCCGGGCCTGCAGGACCTGTGCGTCTCCCGCACCTCGTTCAAGTGGGGCATCCCGGTGGATTTTGATGACAAGCACGTGGTCTACGTCTGGCTGGACGCCCTCACCAACTACATCACCGGCATCGGCTATCACTGCGGCGGCGAAAGCACGGAGCAGTACAAAAAGTTCTGGCCGGCCGACGTGCACGTCATCGGCAAGGACATCATCCGCTTCCATACCATCTACTGGCCGATCTTCCTGATGGCGCTGGGCGAGGCGTTGCCGAAGCAGGTCTTCGGCCATCCCTGGCTGCTGCAGGGCGACGGAAAGATGAGCAAATCCCGGGGCAACGTCCTGTACGCGGACACCCTGATCGATTTCTTCGGCCTGGACGCGGTGCGCTACTTCGTGCTGCACGAGATGCCCTTCGAGAACGACGGCGTCATCACCTGGGACCTTCTGATCGAGCGCATCAACGCGGATCTGGCGAACGTGCTGGGGAATCTCTTAAACCGCACGGTCGCGATGAGCAACAAGTATTTCGGCGGCGCCGTGAGGAACGGCGGCGTATCCGAGCCCGTGGATGAGGAACTCATCGCGGTGGCAAAGGAAACGCCGGCCCGCTGCGAGAAGGCCATGGAGACCCTGCACGTGGCGGACGCCCTGACCGAGATCTGGAACCTGTTCAAGCGCTGCAACAAATATATCGACGAGACGATGCCCTGGGCTCTGGCGAAGGATCCCGAAAAGCAGGACCGCCTGGCCACCGTGCTCTACAACCTGTCCGAAGGCCTGACCATCGGCGCGAGCCTGCTGGCGCCCTTCCTGCCGGAGACGGCGGAGAAGATCTTTGCGCAGCTGGGCACCGAAAAGCGCGGTTTCGCAAAGCTCGGCGGGTTTGGCCTGAATCCGGAGACGAAGGTCACGGAAAAGCCGGAGCAGCTCTTCGCGCGGCTGGACGCCGCCGCTGTGATGAAGAAGGTGGCGGAGCTGTTCCCGGCCCCGAAGGAAGAGGCCGCCCCCGCGCCGGAAAAGAAAGAAGAGCCGGCGAAGGAACTTACCCACAAGCCCGAGGTCGAATACGACGACTTTGCGAAGCTGGAATTCCGCGTCGGCAAGGTCCTGGTCTGCGAAGAAGTCCCGAAGTCTAAGAAGCTCCTGCGCTTTGAGATCGATTTCGGCGGCGAAAAGCGCCAGATCATCTCCGGCATCAAGGCCTGGTACAAGCCCGAAGAGCTGGTCGGCAGGAACGTCATGGCCATCGTGAACTTAAAGCCGGCGAAGCTGGCGGGCCTCATCTCCGAGGGCATGCTGCTCTCCGCCGAGGATGAGGACGGCAACCTTTCCCTGATGACCACCGGACGGGACGTAAAACCCGGCGCCGAGATCCGATAAGAGGTAATGACAGAATGAGTTTGGTAAGCAAGATCTTCGGCTCCTACAGCGAGCGCGAATTAAAGCGCATCCAGCCCCTGGTGAAGGCTATCGAGGCGCTGCGCCCCGAAATGCTGACCCTCTCGCAGGAGGAGATGCGCGAGCGCACCCGCCGCCTTAAGGAACGCCGTCAAAACGGCGAAAGCCTGGACGACCTTCTGGTCGAAGCCTTCGCCCTGGTCCGGGAAAGCGCGCGGCGCAGCATCGGGCTGGAGCACTATCCGGTACAGCTGATCGGCGGCATCATCCTGCACCAGGGCCGCATCGCCGAAATGAAGACCGGTGAAGGCAAGACCCTGGTCGCAACGCTCCCGTCCTTCTTAAACGCGCTGGACGGCGAGGGCGTGCACGTGGTCACGGTCAACGACTACCTGGCCAAGCGTGACGCGGAGTGGATGGGCAAGATCCACGAATATCTGGGCCTGACGGTCGGCTGCGTCTTAAACAGCATGACGCCGGAGGAGCGCCAGAAAGCCTACCGCTGCGATATCACCTACGTGACCAACAACGAGCTGGGCTTCGACTACCTGCGCGACAACATGGTCATTTACAAGGAACAGCTCGTGCTGCGCAAGCTCCACTACGCCATCGTCGACGAGGTGGACTCGATCCTCATCGACGAAGCGCGCACGCCTCTCATCATTTCCGGCCAGAGCGGCAAATCCACGAAGCTCTACGAGACCTGCGACTACTTGGCAAGCCGTTTGAAGCGCGGCGAAGCCAAGGAACTCTCCAAGATGGATATCATCATGAAGGAAGAGGAGCAGGAGACCGGCGACTTCATCGTCAACGAGAAGGAAAAGCAAGTCCACCTGACCGCGCAGGGCGTTGAAAAAGTGGAGAAATTCTTCCAGATCGACAACCTGGCCGACATGGAGAACCAGGAGATCCAGCATAATATCATCCTCGCGCTGCGCGCCCACAACCTGATGTTCCGCGACAAGGACTACATGGTCAAGGACAACGAGGTCCTGATCGTGGACGAATTCACCGGCCGCGTGCTGCCGGGCCGCCGCTATTCGGACGGCCTGCACCAGGCCATCGAGGCGAAGGAGCACGTGAAGGTCAAGCGTGAGTCCAAGACGCTGGCGACCATCACCTTCCAGAACTTCTTCAACAAGTTCGAAAAGAAGGCGGGCATGACCGGTACCGCCATGACGGAGGAAAAGGAATTCCGCGACATCTACGGCATGGACGTAATCGAGATCCCGACCAACGTCCCGGTCCAGCGGCAGGATTTAAACGACTCCGTCTACAAGACCAAGCGCGAAAAGCTGCACGCGATCGTGGATGCGGTCACCGAGGCCCACGCGAAGGGGCAGCCCGTCCTGGTCGGCACGGTCACCATCGAGGCCTCCGAAGAGATCGCGGCCATGCTGCGCAAGCGCGGCGTGAAGCTGAACGTCTTAAACGCCCGCTACCATGAGATGGAAGCGGAGATCATCGCCGAAGCCGGCGTGCACGGCGCGGTCACCATCGCGACGAACATGGCCGGCCGCGGTACCGATATCAAGCTGGACGACGAAGCCAGGGCTGCCGGCGGCCTCAAGATCGTGGGCACCGAGCGGCACGAGTCCCGCCGTATCGACAACCAGCTGCGCGGCCGTGCCGGCCGCCAGGGCGACCCGGGCGAATCGCGCTTCTATATCTCGCTGGAGGACGATCTGATGCGCCTGTTCGGCGGCGACCGGATGCTGAACATGTTCAACTCCTTAAACGTTCCGGACAACGAGCCGATCGAGCACAAGATGCTGAGCAGCGCCATCGAGCGGGCCCAGAAGCGCATCGAGGGCAACAACTTCGGCATCCGCAAAAACCTGCTGGAATACGACCAGGTCATGAACGAGCAGCGCGAGCTGATCTACGCGGAGCGCCGCCGGGTCCTGGACGGCGAAAACATGCGCGATTCCATCATCAAGATGATCACGGACATCTGCGAGAGCGCGGTCGACACCTATCTTTCGGACGACGCGCACACGGCGGAGTGGGATCTGGAGGAGCTGAACCAGTCCCTGATCCCCATCATCCCGATCGAGCCGCTGACCGAAGAGATCCGCAGGAGCTGCCGCAGCAAGGCGGACTTAAAGCAGTACCTGAAGGAAGAGGCCGTTCATCTGTACGAGCAGAAGGAAGCCTTGGTGGGCGATCCCGAAAAGATGCGCGAGATCGAGCGCGTGATCCTGCTCAGGAGCGTCGACCGCCGCTGGATGAACCACATCGACGACATGGATCAGCTGCGGCAGGGCATCGGCCTGCAGGCTTACGGCCAGAAGAACCCCGTCGTGGAATACAAGATGCAGGGCTTCGACATGTTCGAAAACATGACGGCCGGCATCCAGGAGGATACGGTCCAGGCCCTGATGCACATCCGTCAGGAGCAGAAGGTGGAGCGCGAGCAGGTGGCCAAGGCCATGGGCACCAACCGCGACACCTCCGTCGCGAAGGCGCCGGTGCGCCGCGCGGACGTGAAGATTTATCCGAACGATCCCTGCCCCTGCGGCAGCGGAAAGAAGTACAAGCAGTGCCACGGACGGAAGGCATAACGAAGGGGAGACTTTATGGTTGAACTTGACAATTATAAAAGCGAGCTGGCGGCCCTGAAGGAACCCCTTCAGGAGGTCCGGGCCTCCCTGGATATCGCGGGCAAGGAGAACCGCATCACCGAGTTGAACAAGATGATGGAGGAGCCCGATTTCTGGAACGATCCGGAAAAGGCGGCCAAGATCTCCACGGAGCTCAAAAACCTGAAGGACACGGTAAAGCAGCTGGAGGGCCTTTCCACCCAGTACGACGATATCGAGGTCATGATCGAGATGGGCTACGAGGAGGAGGATCCGGAGATCGCCCGCGAAGTCGGCGAGATGCTCGGCGCCTTAAAGGAGGAGCTGGAGGCCCTCCGCATGGAGACCCTGCTTTCCGGCGAATTTGACGCGGAAGGCGCCATCGTGACCTTGCGGGCCGGCGCCGGCGGCACCGAATCCTGCGACTGGTGCTCCATGCTTTACCGCATGTACACCCGCTGGGCAGCCAAAAAAGGCTTCGAGGTGGAGCTCCTGGATATGCAGGAGGGCGACGAAGCCGGCATCAAATCCGTGACCTTCCAGATCGACGGCTACCATGCTTACGGCCTGATGAAATCCGAGCACGGCGTGCACCGCCTGGTGCGCATCTCGCCCTTCAACGCGGCGGGCAAGCGGGAGACCTCCTTCGTGTCCTGCGACGTCATGCCGGACATCGAGGAGGATCTGGACATCGAGATCCCGGAGGACGACATCCGCATCGACGTGTTCCGTTCCAGCGGCGCCGGCGGCCAGAAGGTCAACAAGACCTCGTCCGCCATCCGCATCACGCACTTCCCGACCGGGATCGTGGTGCAGTGCCAGAATGAGCGCTCGCAGTATCAGAACAAGGACAAGGCCATGCAGATGCTGAAGGCCAAGCTGCTGATCTTAAAGCAGCAGGCCAATCTGGAAAAAGCCGCCGACATCCGCGGGGTGGTCCGGGACAACAATTTCGGTTCCCAGATCCGCTCCTACGTGCTGCAGCCCTATACGATGGTGAAGGATCTGCGCACGAACGTGGAGACCGGCAACACCACCGCCGTGCTGGACGGCGATATCGACCGCTTCATCTACGGTTTCCTCAAGGCAAAGGCCCTGGAGAAGCAGGCGGTGCCGGAGAACTGACGGCAGGATCAGCGCTGCTCAAAACGCAGGATCTCCTGAATGAACATGTTCTGGCGGTAGATGAAGGCCTGCTCCTGAGGACCGGAGGAACGGTAGCATTCCAGGATCTGCCGGCTTAAGGGATCCAGCTGCGGCGGCGGTTCCGGATCGTCGGTGGCGCCGAGCAGATAGTCGGTCGTCGTCCGGTAATACTTTGAGAAATGGACAAGAATGTCATAGGAGGGAGTCCGGCGCCCGTTCTCATAGGCGCTTACGGCCGCCCTCGTGATATGAAGTTCTTCGGCAACCGCCTTCTGGGTCAGCTTCAGGGCGCACCGGAGGGATTTCAAACGCTGCTTAACCATTGCGGGATCCTCGCTTTCCCTTCCATCATAGAGGAACGCGGCGGAAATTATAAATACCGCAGATTGACGCGGGATAAGGAAAATGCGGAAAACGTCCGCTTTCAAGCAAAAAAGGATACGCCCCGTATCCGGAAAACCGAAAAGGAGAACACATGCTCACTGACATCGCCATCGCACAGGCCTGCGAAAAGCAGCACATCCTCGGGGTCGCGAAAACGGCCGGAATCGATGAAAAGTATCTGGAACAGTACGGCAGCTACAAAGCCAAGGTGGATTTCAGCCTCTTAAAAGACCGGGCGGAGCGTCCGGACGGAAAGCTGATCCTGGTCACGGCGATCACGCCGACCCCGGCCGGCGAAGGCAAGACCACCACGACCATCGGCCTGGCGGACGGCCTGAAGAAGATCGGCAAAAACGTGATGGTCGCCCTGCGCGAACCGTCGCTGGGCCCGGTCTTCGGCATCAAGGGCGGCGCGGCCGGCGGCGGCTATGCGCAGGTGGTGCCGATGGAGGACATCAACCTGCACTTTACCGGCGATTTCCACGCGATCGGCGCGGCCAACAACCTGCTGGCGGCGATGCTGGACAACCACATCCAGCAGGGCAATCTCCTTCGGATCGACCCGCGGCGCATCACCTGGAAGCGGGCCGTGGATATGAACGACCGGGCGCTTCGGAACATCGTGATCGGTCTGGGCGGCAAGGCGCACGGCGTGCCCCGCGAGGACGGCTTCGACATCACCGTCGCCTCCGAGATCATGGCGATCCTCTGCCTGGCCTCGGGCATCGCGGACTTAAAAGAAAGACTGGCGCGGATCATCGTCGGCTACAGCTACGACGACAAGCCCGTCACGGCCGGCGACTTAAAGGCGCAGGGCGCGATGGCGGCCCTCTTAAAGGACGCCTTAAAGCCCAACCTGGTGCAGACCTTAGAGCACACCCCGGCCTTCGTGCACGGCGGCCCGTTCGCGAACATCGCGCACGGCTGCAACTCCGTGATGGCGACCCGCATGGCTTTAAAGACCGGTGACTACGTGGTCACGGAAGCCGGCTTCGGCGCGGATCTGGGCGCGGAGAAGTTCCTGGACATCAAGTGCCGCATGGCGGGCCTTAAGCCTTCGGCGGTGGTCATCGTCGCGACGGTCCGGGCCTTAAAGATGCACGGCGGCAAGGCGAAGACGGAGCTTAAAAACGAAGACCTGGCCGCGTTAAAGGCCGGTCTGCCGAACCTGCTGCAGCACGTGGAGAACATCACGAAGGTCTACGGCCTGCCTGCGGTGGTGGCGATCAACCGCTTCCCGGACGATACCGAAGCCGAGCTGAAGCTGGTGGAGGACGAGTGCAAAGCCCTCGGCGTCAACGTGGTCTTAAGCGAAGTCTGGGCGAAGGGCGGCGAAGGCGGCAAGGCGCTGGCCGAAGAGGTCGTGCGTCTCTGCGAAGAGCCTTCCGAGTTCCGCTTCAGCTACGAAGACGGCTTAAGCCTGCGCGAAAAGATCGAGGCCATCTCGAAGAAGATCTACCATGCGGACGGCGTGGACTTCCTGGCCCCGGCCGTGAAAGAACTGGAGAAGCTGGAATCCTTAGGCTACGGCCGGATGCCGGTCTGCATGGCCAAGACGCAATACTCCTTCTCGGACGATCCGTTAAAGCTCGGCGCGCCGAAGAACTTCCGCGTGACGGTCCGCCAGGTTCGCATCAGCGCCGGCGCGGGCTTCGTGGTCGCGCTGACCGGCGATATCATGACCATGCCGGGCCTGCCGAAGAAGCCGGCGGCCGAAAACATCGACGTGGACGAGAACGGCGTCATCACGGGACTGTTCTGACAGGAAAAAGGAAGACTGTATGGAACACATCTTAAAAGGCGCTCCGGTGGCGGCAGCCATCAAGGCGCGGACAAAAGAACAGGCCGATGCTCTGGCGGCGCGCGGGATCTTTCCCACGCTGGCCGTTCTGGAAGTCGGAGAGCGGGCGGACAACGCCGCCTACCTCCGGGGCATTCAGAAAAACGCGGGCAGCTGCGGCATCGAAGTCAGGCACGTAACGCTCCCGGAGGATGCTTCGCAAAATGAGGCGGAAGCCGTGCTTCAAAGCCTGAACGCCGACGCTTCCGTCCACGGCATCCTGCTGCTCAGGCCCCTGCCGAAGCAGATCGACGAAGCGGCGCTCTGCGGCATGATTGCACCGGAAAAGGACGCGGACTGCGCCACGGATCTTTCCCTGGCGGGCGTTTTTGCGGGGAAAAAGCTCGGCTTTGCCCCCTGCACCGCGCAGGCGGTCGTGGAGATCCTGAAGTTCTACGGCGCGGAGCTTGCCGGCGCACGCTGCGCGGTCGTGGGCCGCTCGCTGGTGGTGGGCCGGCCGCTTGCCATGCTGCTGCTGAACGAGAACGCCACCGTGACCCTCTGCCACAGCAAAACGAAGGACCTGCCGGCCGCAACGCGCGGCGCGGACATCGTCGTGGCGGCGCTGGGAAAGGCGAAGGCCCTGGGCGGAGAGCATTTCGGTGAAAACCAGATCCTGATCGACGTGGGCATTCACCGGACGGAGGAAGGGACCCTCTGCGGCGACGTCGACTTTGCGGCGGCGGAGCCGAAGGCGGCTGCGATCACCCCGGTCCCGGGCGGCGTCGGCGCCGTTACGACCGCGGTCCTGCTGTCCCACGTGGCGCAGGCCGCCGGAAAAAACAAGTGAAGAAAGAAAACACACATGAACTATATCGTATTTGACCTGGAGTGGAACCAGTCGCCCGGCGGGCGGTACCGGGAGAACCCCAAGCTGCCCTTCGAGATCCTGGAGATCGGCGCGGTGAAGCTGAACGCCCGCCGCAAGGAAACGGACCGGTTCCACGAGACCATCAAACCGCTGGTCTACCGCAGCATGAACCGCCACACGCAGGCGGTCGTGCACATGGACATGGCGAAGCTGAACCAGTCCCGCACCTTCAGCCCGGTGGCCCGGAGCTTCCTGGAATGGTGCGGCAGGAATCCGGTCTTCGTGACCTGGGGCCCCTCGGACCTGTTCGAGCTGCAGCGGAACCTGGATTACTATCACATCCCGTACCAGTTCCCGAAGCCGCTGCTCTATCTGGATCTGCAGAAGCTCTACAGCCTGGCGTATCTGGACGGCAAGAAGCGTCCGGCCCTGCAGGAGGCGGTGGAGGAGATGGATATCCCCGAGGAGGGCCGCTTCCATGCCGCGTTCGAGGACGCGTACTACACGGCGCTGATCATGCAGAAGATGAACATCAAGCCGTACCTGCACTATCTGTCCGTGGATTACTACCATCTGCCGGAAAACCACGAGGAGGAATTCACCCTCGACTTCAAGACCTACACCAAGTTCGTCTCACAGCTGTATCCGGACAAGGAGACCGCCTTGAAAGAACCTTCGGTAACGGCCCTCGGCTGCAACCGCTGCCGGTCGAAGGTCACCCGGAAGATCGACTGGTTTGCCGGAAGCGGCGGAGGCCTCTACTACGCCCTCTGCGAATGTCCCCGCCACGGCTGCGTCAAGGGGAAGCTGAGGATCCGCAAAGGGCCCGGCGAGGAGATCTACATCGTTAAAACGATCAAACCCGCCACCGAAGAGGACGTGAAGGACATCGAAGCCCGCAAGGAAGCCGTGCGCGAGCGCCGGATCCGCCGGGTGGAAAAGGAAAAGGCCAAACGGCGGGCGCAGAGAGCGGAAGCGGCAGCCGCTGCGGCGGAAAGCGCGGACGCCCCCGCCGCCGAAAAGAAGAGCAGCAAACGCTCGCGGCCGCATTACCGCCGGAAAAAGACGGCGAGAGTGGTGGAAACGCCATTAAGTGAATCATAAGAACCGAACCCGTAAAAAGAACCGTCTGAACAGACGGTTCTTTTTCGTTCTTCTTTCTTGTGCTTTCCGGCGCGGGGGACTATAATACAAAAAGGCGTTTTCCAGAAAGCACCGGGACGGAACGGAGCGACCGGCGTTTGCCGGGGAAAGGACGAAGCCATGCCGGCATCAGGAAGCAAAATGAAAAATCTGACGGAAGGCCCGCTGGTTAAGCTGATCTTCCAGTTTATCCTTCCCATCATGGCCATGAATCTGCTGCAGAACCTTTACAACGCGGCGGATATGGTGGTAGTCGGCTATTCCGGCGTGCCCGGTGCGCTGGGCGCCATCGGCACGACTTCGGCCATGAACAACTTCTTCATGACTATCTTTGTCGGCTTCTCCGTCGGTGCCAACATCATGGTGTCGCGCCATATCGGCGCGGGGAATGAACGGGCAACCCGGGAAGCCGTGCATACCGCGTTCTGCATCAACGCCCTCGTCGGCGCGGGGATCGGCGGGATCGCTCTGATCCTGACCCCCGCCATCCTGCGCATGATCGGCGATGAAGGCGAAGTCCTGCGTCTGGCGACCATTTATTCGCGCATCATTTTCTGCGGCGCGGTCTTCACAAGCCTCGCAAACTGCTGCATCAATATCTTCCGCAGCAAGGGCGACAGCAAGACGCCCATGTTCGTGATGACCGGTTCGGGCCTTTTAAACGTGGGCCTTAACTTTTTCTTTGTCCTGGTCTGCGGCCTGTCCGTAGAGGGCGTCGCCCTGGCGACGGTGATCTCCCAGTTCTGCTCCGCCGCCGTCATGATCTGGCTGCTGCACAGGGATGAGGGCTGGACGCACCTGGACTTCAAGGCGCTGAAGATCACGAAAGACGCGCTCCGCAACCAGCTGGCCATGGGCATTCCCTCCGCGATCCAGGGCTGTCTTTTCAGCGTTTCGAACATGCTGATCCAGTCCTCCATCGTCAGCCTGAACAACCAGTACTATCCGGGCGGCTCCGCCATCATAGACGGCAACGCCGCCGGCGCCAGCCTGGAATCCTTCCTCTATACCTGCTCGTTCTCCTGCAACCAGGCGGCGGTCACCTTCACGAGCCAGCACCTGGGCGCCGGCAAATATTCGCGGATGCGGAAGGTGCGGATCAGCTGCCTGATCATCGGCTCCGCCCTGTCCATGACGGTGGCGCTCGTGATGCTGCTCTTTAAGGCACCGTTCGTCTCCATTTATCTGACGGAGCCACACGCGATGGAGACGGCCTTCATCCGCATGCGTATCATGTTCACCACCTATTTTCTGCTGGCGGCGATGGAAACGGTGTCCGGCTTCTTAAAAGGCCTCGGCCGGTCGGTGCTCTCCACGGCCAACTCGCTGATCTGCGTCTGCCTGTTCCGCGTCATCTGGATCAGCATCGTTTTCAGCGCGCACCCGAGCCTGGAAACGATCTATATCTCTTACCCGATCTCCTGGGGCTTAACGGCGCTGCTGTCCTTTATCGCCGGCGAAAAGACCCTGCGGCGGATGGAGAAGGCGCAGGCATAGGGAAACGGGGACTTGTTTTTTTCTTGACAATCCATTATAATAAATCGAAATTATTTTCCCCGCTTACAGGGGATCTGAAAGGAGGCCGTTTATGCTTGACGGAAGAAAATCATTATTCAGCGGAATGCAGGCCACGGGGACGCTGACCCTGGGCAACTATCTGGGGGCGCTTAAGAACTGGCTCGGCCTCCACGAAGAATACGAGTGCTTTTACTGCGTGGTGGACGAGCACTCCATCACGGTGCGGCAGGACCCGGCGGAGCTGCGCCGGCGCGCCCGGAACCTCCTCACGCTGTATCTTGCGGCGGGGCTGGATCCGGAGAAGAACTGCATCTACTATCAGTCCCACGTGTCCGCGCACGCGGAGCTGGCGTGGATCCTGAACTGCTTCACCTACATGGGCGAGCTCTCGCGCATGACGCAGTTCAAGGATAAGTCCGCCAAGCACGCGGACAACATCAACGCGGGCCTGTTCACCTATCCGGTGCTGATGGCGGCGGACATCCTGCTTTTCCAGTCGGACGTGGTGCCGGTCGGACACGACCAGCTGCAGCATCTGGAGATCACGCGGGACATCGCGCAGCGCTTCAACGCCATCTACGGCGACGTGTTCACGATTCCCGAGCCCTACGTTGGCAAGGTCGGGGCACGCATCATGAGCCTGCAGGATCCTTTAAAGAAGATGAGCAAGTCGGACGAGAACCCGAACGCGAGCATCTATCTTCTGGATCCGCCGGACGATATCCGCCGCAAGTTCAAGCGGGCCGTGACGGACTCCGAGGGCTGCATCGCGTACCGCGACGAACAGCCGGGCATCCGGAACCTGATCGATATCTACTGCGCCTGCACCGGCAAGACGCCGGCCGAGACGGAGAAAGAGTTCGAGGGGATGGGCTACGGCACGTTCAAGGAGGCCGTGGGGGAAGCAGTGGTCGGCGTTCTCTCCCCCATCCAGGCGGAGTTCGCGCGACTGAGCAAGGACAAGGCCTACGTGGACGGCGTGATCAAGGCCGGCGCGGAAAAAGCCGGGTACTACGCTTTCAAGACCCTGCGCAAGGTGCAGAAGAAAGTCGGCTTCCCAGAGAAAATCAGATAAAAAATCGTTATTTATTCAATAAGGAGCGGCAGGTATGTACAAGATCCTAAGCAAAAAGGAACTGAATCCCACCGTTACGCAGATGGAGATCGAAGCCCCTCGGGTGGCGAACAAAGCCAAACCGGGCCAGTTCATCATCCTGCGGGTCGATGAGGACGGAGAACGGATCCCTCTCACTGTAGCGGGCGTTAACAAAGAGACCGGAGCGGTCAAGATCATCTTTCAGATCGTGGGAGAGACCACCTTCCGGCTGGGCAAGAAGGAAGCGGGCGAGGAGATCGCCGACTTCGTGGGTCCGCTGGGACGCGCCACGGAGACCGAAGGCATCAAGAAGGTCTGCATCGTCGGCGGCGGCGTGGGCTGCGCCATCGCGCTGCCCGTGGCGGAGGAATTCCACCGTCTGGGCGCCGAGGTCGTCAGCATCATCGGCTTCCGGAGCATCGATCTGCTGATCCTCGAGGACGAGTTCCGCGCGGTCTCGGACAAGCTGATCGTCATGACGGACGACGGCTCCTACGGTCGCCACGGAAACGTCACGGTGCCGCTGAAGGAAATGCTGGAAGCGGGCGAGACCTTCGATCTGGTCCTGGCCATCGGCCCGGGCATCATGATGAAGTTCACGGCCCTGACCTGCAAGCCGTTCGGCGTGCCCTGCCGCGTTTCCATGAACCCGATCATGATCGACGGCACCGGTATGTGCGGCGGCTGCCGCCTGACCTTAAACCAGGACGGCAGGCGCGTGACGAAGTTCGCCTGCGTGGACGGACCCGAATTCAACGCGTACGAGGTGGACTTCGACGAAGCGATGTCCCGCGGCCGCATGTATCTGGACTATGAACGGCACGCATACGAAGAGGCCTGCAACCTCTTTAAGCAGGCGTAAAGGAGGCTGAAAATGGCACTGAATCCGAAGAAGCATGAAATGCCGACCCAGGCCCCCGAGGTCCGGGCTCATAATTTTAAGGAAGTGGCGCTGGGCTACACCCGCCAGCTGGCGGACGAGGAAGCGGCCCGCTGCTTAAACTGCAAGAATAAACCCTGCGTGGCCGGCTGCCCGGTCAATATCGATATCCCCGGCTTCATCACGAAGATCAAGGAAGGCGATCTGGAAGGCGCGTACCAGGTCATCAACAAAACGTCCTCCCTGCCCGCCGTCTGCGGCCGCGTCTGCCCGCAGGAGACCCAGTGCGAATCCAAGTGCACTATGGGCGTGCGCTTCGAGCCGGTCGGCATCGGCCGTCTGGAACGCTACGTGGCGGACTGGCACAACGAGAACGCGAAGGAAGCCGCCAAGGCGCCCGCCTCCAACGGCCACCGCGTCGCCATCGTGGGGTCCGGCCCTTCCGGCCTCACCTGCGCCGGCGACCTGGCGAAGAAGGGCTATAAGGTCAGCGTTTTTGAGGCGCTGCACAAGGCCGGCGGCGTGCTGGTGTACGGCATCCCCGAGTTCCGTCTGCCGAAGGCCATCGTGGCCAAGGAAGTGGAGACCTTAAAGGAACTGGGCGTGGACGTGGAGACCAACGTGGTCATCGGCCGCACGCTCACCATCGACGAACTCTTCGAGCAGGGCTTCGAAGCCGTCTTTATCGGCTCCGGCGCCGGTCTGCCGAACTTCCTGAACATCCCCGGCGAGTCCTTGAAGGGCGTTTACTCCGCCAACGAGTTCCTGACCCGCAGCAACCTGATGAAGGCCTACGAGGCCGATCCCCGCACGCCTATCATGAAGGGCGGCAAAGTGATCGTGGTCGGCGGCGGCAACGTCGCGATGGACGCCGCGCGTACCGCTCTGCGTCTGGGCGCCGAGGAAGTCTCCATCGTTTACCGCCGTTCCATGGAGGAGCTGCCGGCCCGCCGCGAAGAGGTCGAGCACGCCGTGGAAGAGGGCATCGTCTTCCGCCTGCTGCAGAACCCCGTGGAGATCCTGGGCTTTAAGAATCCGGACAACCCCCGCGACGAGCGGAACGGCTTCGTGCGCGGCATGCGCGTGATCAAGATGGAGCTCGGCGAGCCGGATGAAAAGGGCCGCCGCCGTCCCATCGAGATCCCCGGCTCCGAGTACGAGATCGAGGCCGACACGGTCGTCATCGCCATCGGCACCTCGCCGAACCCGCTGATCAAGGATACCACCGAGGGCCTGGAAGTGAACCGCCACGGCGGCATCGTGATCAACGAAGAGGGCCTGACCTCCCGCGAGGCGGTCTTCGCCGGCGGCGACGCCGTCACGGGCGCTGCCACGGTCATCTCGGCCATGGGCGCCGGCAAAGTCGCGGCCGCCGCGATCGACAAGTACCTGTCGGAGAAATAAAAACCAAAACGAAACAGGGCCGGAGGGGACGGTTCCCTCCGGCCTTGTTTTTTTATTGCCTCTTCTCAGTCTACCGCTTCTTGTAAAGCACGAGCTCCGGATCGGCGCCGTCTTTCCCGTAGGTGCAGATCAGGATGAAATCCATGTTCGCCAGGACGCCGAAGCAGCGCTCGCCGCCGAACTCCGACTCCAGCTGATTCCCCAGATAGGTCGTCCCGTCGTTCAGAAATTTCACGCTGGCGCCGTTGGGGAGCCGGTACTCGAGGTTCACGTATTTCCCGACCAGGGCGTTCAGCTTTTCGACCTTCGGAAGGCCCTCGATGTGCAGGTCGTTGATCTCTGCGATCAGCTGCTTTTTGAAAGCCGCAAACTGACCGCCGTCGCTCAATTCTTCGTATCTCTTCCAGTAATCCAGCCCGGGCAGCATCTGCTTCATGTAGGCGCGGGCCTGCTCTTCGGTAAAGTTTTCTCCCACCATATGGCCGACGCAGACGTCGATCAGCTCGTCCATGTCGTCGTAGGTGTAGGCCCCGTCGGCATAGCACCATTTGCAGTAATCTTCGTTGAAACTGCCGTCGGCCTCCTTGCTGATGACCGCGTCCTCGCCGAGCGGCATGCCGCAGCACTGGCAGACGAGCTGCCGCGGGGAGCCGAGCAGCGTGTTGATAGAAACGTCAAATTCTTTTGAGAGGATCTTCAGCGTATCCGTCCCCGGCTGCGTCTCGCCGTTTTCCCAGCGGCTGACGGCCTGGCGCGAAACCATGACACGCTCTGCCATCTGTTCCTGCGTCAGATGATGGCTCTCCCGCAGATTTTTCAGAACGTCCTTTATTTCCATGACTGATCCCTCCTGATCGCTTTTCTGTGCTTACTATACCATTTCTGGCGCCGAAGGAAAAGCAACCTGCCGTTGCGTTTAATATTTGTAAACGAGTGTTTACTTTATCTAAAAACGGCGCAAAAATTTTTCCTGGAACCCCTTGACAGGAAGGTCTATCTTTGATAGACTTGCCTCAGATCGATCTATCATTGATAGACCCCGGAGGAAAAAGACGATGGCAGACTTGAAAATGGGCGCTGTGGAGACCCGCTTTGCGGAACTGATATGGGACAATGAGCCGATGGGCTCCGGCGAGCTGGTGAAGCTCTGCGCGAAGGAACTGAACTGGAAAAAATCCACGACCTATACCGTGCTGAAAAAGCTGTGCGACCGCGGCATCTTCGCCAACGAGGACGGGGTCGTCCGCTCGCTGTACAATAAAGAGCAGTTTTACGCGGCGCAGAGCCGCCAGTACGTGGAAGAGACCTTCCAGGGTTCGCTGCCGGCTTTCATGGCGGCCTTTTCCGCGGGACATAAGCTCTCGGAAAAGGAGCTGAAGGAAGTGCAGGCGCTGCTGGACAGCTGGAAGGGAACGCCGGACTGACCGGAGAAGCAGGGAGGATGACATGCTGAATGATTTGTTTACACAGGTTGTGGTGCTGAGCCTGTCGGCGGCGCTGATCGCCCTTCTGGTCATGGCGCTCCGGCTGGTCTTAAAGAAGGCGCCCCGCGCGGTCATCTGCGCGCTGTGGGCGCTGGTCGCGGTGCGGCTTCTGGTCCCCGCGCTGCCGCAGAGCCGGGTGTCCGTCGTGCCGCAGCCGGTCAGCGAAGGCACCGTGGTGAAGGAGATCTCTGCCCGCCCGGTGGAGGAAACGGTGAAGATCCGCGAATACGAGCCGGAATACGTCACCATCCTCGCGCGCCAGCCGCAGCTGCCGGTGCAGAAGGAGCCGGTCGCCGTAAACGGGAGCGGCAGTGCGGCTGCCGCGTCCGCGCAGAAGGATTCGATAAAAGAAGTGAAATACGTGGAGGTCTCGGCCGCGACCCTGGAAGCCCCGAAGACCTTCGGCAATACGGTGCTGCCCGTCCTCGCCTGGATCTGGCTGGCGGGCGTGTGCTGGATGCTGCTCTACATGGCCTTCAGCTATGCCCGCGTCCGGCGGCAGGTGCAGGCCTCGCTGCCTGCGGGGGATGGGACGTTTGTCTGCGACGAGCTGAGCTCGCCGTTTATCCTGGGCGTGATCCGGCCGCGCATCTACCTGCCGTCCGCGCTCGGGGAGGAAGAAAAGAGCTACGTCCTGGCGCACGAGCAGGCGCATTTAAAGCGGCTGGACCACATCTGGAAGCCGCTGGGCTTCGTGCTGCTTTCGCTCTACTGGTTCAATCCGGTGATGTGGGCGGCCTACATCCTGCTGTGCCGGGATATCGAGCTGGCCTGCGACGAAAAGGTCATCGGCCGCGAGGGCGATGGCTTCAAAAAGGCGTATTCGCAGGCGCTCATTGCCTGCAGCGCGCCGCAGAGGCTGGTCACGGCCTGTCCGCTCGCCTTCGGCGAGGTGGGCGTCAAGCCCCGCATCCGGTCCGTTCTGAATTAC
>JAEEGI010002963.1_pt1 | contig 40954 bp, 35 predicted proteins | sample 8958751 | NCBI WGS metagenome assembly JAEEGI01 (sample SAMN16246545, study PRJNA631951) | gut metagenome | biome: gut microbiome; feature: rumen; material: KS-attached | host: Bos | place: Iran: Karaj | collected 2018-10 | reverse complement strand
TGATAATCGTAACCCACGAGATGGCCTTCGCCAAAGCAGTGGCAGATCGAATTGTCTTTTTCGACCAGGGCGAGATTGTCGAGGAAACAACAGATGTTAAGGGCTTCTTTGAGAATCCATCTACAGACAGGGCAAAGAGATTCCTTAAGACTTTTGCGTATGAATGATTTTTGTGGTTCACAGCTATGGTTGTGGACCACTTTTTTGATTGGTATAATGGAGAATAATGATAATAAAGGGAATTGTTATGGGAGAGATGAGATTACTTGTGATGTTCCCTGGGGTGGGATATCACTGCGACAAACCATTACTGTATTATGGCAGGAAAATAGCGCGAGAAGCTGGATACGAGGAATGTGTTCAGGTTAGCTATAGCGCGCCTGTTGATAAGATACGCGGCGACGAAGAGAAAATGAAAAAGACCTTCGAGTCCATGTATCAGCAGACTGAGGAGCAGCTACAGGATATCAAATGGGATGAATATGATGATGTACTCTTCATGTCCAAGAGCATTGGCACTATAATAGCTGCATCATACGCGAGGAAACACGACCTCAGTAACGTAAGACAGGTTCTGTATACTCCGCTGGCAGATACCATGAAGGTGCTTGGGGCGGTAGATGTATCTGAGGTAATAGAGGTAACTGATACGAAGGATTTCTCTGATACAGATAAGAATACCAACTGTAAGGAGTTATTTGCTTCAATCGCATTCATAGGAACTAACGATCCTTGGAGTGATATTACGGAAGTAATTGACTTGGCTTCCAAGATAGCTATTAAGCTTTTTATATATGGGAATGCTGATCATTCGCTTGAAACGGGAGACATAATATCAGATCTCGACACCATCAAGGACGTGATGGAGAAGACCAAGACTTTCATCATGGGAAAAGACATAGAGAAATAATATACTACAGAACCTAAATAGATTCTGTGGGAGGACATAATGAATAAGACAACAGATAAGAAATTGAAAATAGTATTTGGCACCAGAGTTTGCCTGTGGATCATAGCGCTTGCATCAACAATCTATTGGATGTACTTTTCTGCTAAGCTACATGCAGAAGGAATATTTGATTATGAGGAGTATGCCACAACACTCAGACCAGTTCTTTATACATGCCTAGCAATTGCGATAGCTGCAATCTGCATCAGCTTCGCGCTTCGAGCACTTGGCAAGAAACTGGTTTAGCACCAAACACGAGGGGATATTATGAAAAAGAAAAATCTTAGGGCGGTAGCCATAGCTCTTACCATGGCTACGGCAGTATTTAGCTGCATTGGATGCAGCTTCAATCTTTCTGACTACGTTGACGAAGAGACTGCCAGTGAAATAGCTTCCTTCGGAAAATCTGTAATTGTAGAAAAAGGTAGCGAAGTAGTATCAGAAATGGTATCAGATGTTGCAGATGCTTCATCCAGCCTGATGTCTCAACTGATTGATGAAGGTAAAAAAGTAACCAGCACATATGGCGAAAGTAATGAAGATACATCAAGCTCTGGTATGGGCAATGATTCAGGCTCAGACTCAAGCAATTCTGGCAGCTCATCATCTAAGAGTGGCATCCTTAATTCCACTGCTGACATTGACCTTAGAGATGTGGATGGAAGGGGCAGTAACTACGAATTTACCTACGACAATAAGGTATATACTGCAATCCGCTGGGAAGACCACTGGAAGATCATGGATTCCTACCTGATAGAGAATTCAAATGATATGATCATAATCTGTCAGGCTCTTATTGATGTGTACCCGATTCATGGGGCTGATATGGAGAGCTACAGAACAGCTGATGACATGGCTTATGAGTGGCTTCAGCACAACATTGCTTATGCGTTCCTTCCTGAAGACAATGTCTGGAGGCAGAAGTCCAAGGATGTAGATTTTAACCCTGATGATCAGGGCAAGTCATTTATTGAGATATATGAGCAGAGAACCGGTAAAGAATTCAAATGGTCAGAAATTACAGGGGGGTAATAAATGGCTAAGCTGATATATGAGAATCCACTTAATTCTGAGAGCTGCCTGCAGGACTTCGAGCTTGAAGGCAGGGCCAACATCTCATTTTCCAAGGGAGTTATGAGACTTGAGAGTGAGCTTGGGCCGGATGAGGGACAGAGGGCCAACTTCGTGTTGTGGTGCAAGGTAGCTTTTCCTTCTGACGTGGCAATTGAGTGGGAATTTCGGCCAATCAAGGAGCCGGGGCTTGCCATGATGTTCTTTGCCGCCAAGGGGAGAAATGGCGCGCCTATTTTCGACAGCTCTTTAGCTCCCAGAACAGGAGAATATCAGCAGTATCACAGTGGAGATATCAATGCCTTCCACGTCTCATATTTCAGACGCAAAGAGGAAAGTGAAAGAGCCTTCCATACCTGTAACCTCAGAAAGAGCTATGGCTTTAACCTGGTTGCTCAGGGGGCAGATCCCATTCCTGATGCCAGCGTCGATTCGCCATGGTATGCCATGACAATCATAAAGCAATCAGGGAAGATAAGGTTCAACATCAATCATCTCCAGATTTTCGAATTTGATGATGACGGAATATCCTACGGGGATATTCTCACAGGAGGCTGCATAGGCTTCAGACAGCTCTCACCAATGGTAGCAGAGTACAGGAACCTTCGAGTTACCTGGATCTGATATTTTTAAAAAAGGGGACTAACATGAAAATTCTAGTAATCAACGGACCAAACTTAAATTTCCTTGGCATTCGCGAAAAGGCAGTATACGGCAATCAGGACTACAACTACCTTTGCCAGATGATACGAGATAAGGCAGCAGCTGATGGGGACGAGGTAGAACTCTACCAGTCTAATCACGAGGGCGCAATCATCGACAGAATCCAGGCTGCTTACAGCGATGGAACAGATGGAATCGTAATAAACCCAGGAGCTTACACCCATTATAGCTATGCAATCCACGATGCCCTCAAGAGTATCGAGAACATAACCAAGGTTGAGATTCACATTTCAGATATCCAGTCCAGAGAGGAATTCCGCAAGGTATCTGTAACAGCCCCTGCGTGCGATACACAGATCTACGGACATGGCCTTAACGGCTATCTTGAAGCCATGGACTACATAAGAGAAGCATCCAAGTAAGATATTTATCTGATTTAGAATGGAACAGCAACCCATAGCAAGGACGCTAATTATTAAGAGTATCTAAACAGCATATATAGTTATCAAAGTATGGTATAATTACTGTATATGGCGTATTAATGTTCTCAAAAGCGAATCTTGTGAGGGTAAGATGACTAAGCAAAAAAGTATTTCTTTAGGTCTTATTACATTCGTAATTACTCTTGTTATCACAATGGCCCTGGCTGGTCTTTATGTCAATCGTACTTCAAGCTCCCGTAAAGAGAGAGCCAGCTTTATTGCGGACTCTATCGGTGACAGAATAGAAGCGGAGATTGATAACAGAGAGTATATAGCAAGAGTTTTTGAGATTCAGCTTCGTAGCAGCGAAGGTGCGCTTTCACAGGATAGCTTTAATGCTATTTCAGATGCTCTTTTTAATGATTATCTCGATGTCATAGACATTTCACTTGCACCTGATGGCATTGTAGAGTATGTCTATCCTTCAACTTCATCTCTTCATACAGGTTCCAATTTCTTTGAAGATTCCCGCTACGGAGTATATGCTGATTACAGCAAAATGTCCCAGGTATCAGTGATCATCGCGCCAGCAACCTTAAACGATGATACCCCTGGAATAATCATAACCAAACCTATTTTCCTTGAAGACGAGAGCTTTTGGGGCTTTGCTACTGTGACGGTGGATCAGACTATTTTCATGGCGGATGCTGATATTCCAAGACTTTATGATCAGGGCTATGAGTATGAGCTAGTTGGCAACAATTCCATTAGCGGCGAGAACAGGGTAATTGTTAACAGCTCGGATAAAGAGCTAAAGACGCCTGTAGAATCCATGATCAGTACGGTAGGTGGTGCGTTCTGGACTCTTTATATCGCACCTGCCAAAGACTGGATCAGATGGCCGGAGGTTCTCAGTGCAACAGCAATTGCCTTTGTTATTAGTGCACTGGCAGCACTCTTTATGTATGCATATATGAACATGCAGGCCAATGCCAAGGAGCTGGAGGTGCTCTCTTACAGAGATGCCCTTACCAATCTGTACAATCCCAGAAGTTATCACGAGCATATGGATGAGCTCACCAGAAAGAAGCTTCCGTATGGCGTAATTTATATGGACCTGAACGACTTTAAGATGGTCAATGATACTTATGGCCACGATACCGGCGATGCACTTCTTAACATCGTAGCCAAGAGACTTCAGAACAGTATCAGAGAAAAAGACAGAGCGTTCAGAATCGGCGGTGATGAATTCGTGGTAGTTATCCACGGAACTCATGATAAAAAGTTCTATGAAGGCGTTATTTCCAGAATGAGAGACAACGTTGCCAGAGATGTTGTGATCGGGGAGATAAATCTCAAGGTTTCAATAAGCGCTGGCTATGCGAGATGTCCTGAGGATGGCAGCAAGCTTGAGGATGTAATCAAGAAGGCTGATGACGCCATGTACTACAACAAGAGGCTTTTAAAAGCAAGACGTGCCCAGGAAAATGGAGAGGGGGCAGCGTCAAAAAGCTCTAGATAACATGCTGTTTGGGGGAATAGCATTTTTGCTTAGCGAGGAGAAAAATGGCTCAAGGGACTTACGACACAATTAATAGGATATTTGATACCTTCGCAGTTACATCCAGAAGCCGTTATGTGTATGTTTATGACATGGAAAAGAATATTTCCAGATGGTCACTAAACGCAGTAGATTACTTCGGACTTACTGGGGAGTATATCTATAACGCGTCATCAGTTTGGGAGAACAGGATCCATCCTGATGACAGAGACAACTATAACGAATACATACAGGCTAGTTTTGCCGGTAAAAAAGTTAATCCCAACATCGAATACAGAGCCAAGAACAAAAATGGCGAATACGTTGTCTGCTCCTGCAGAGGCGTTGTTATCAAGGATTACGCTGGTAAGCCTGTGTTTTACGCTTGTTCCATCATCAACAAGGGAATTGTTGATAATAATGACCCGATAACTCTTTTGCCTAATCACTATGAGATGCTCAACCACATGAGACAGCTCAAGCTCAAGAAAAAAGAGTATGCTATACTGATGATCAACTTCATGGACTTTGGTGACATCAACCGAAGGTATGGCTATGGAATTGGTAACAATATCCTGAGGGCAACAGCCAAGAAGCTGATCAGTGAGGCAGCAGATGTAGGCAAGGTATACAGAGGAGAAGGAACGACACTTGCCCTTATTTCAGAGACCATGTCCATAGACGACATCAAGAAATTCTATGGTCGCATGAGGAGCTTCACCAGAGAAGCCCTTGCAATAAATGGTAAAAAAGTTGGTGCCGAGATTGGCGGTGGAGTAATCCTTGCTGCTGACTTTGAAGTAGATGAGCATTCAATATACACAAGCGCCAAGTATGCGCTGAATTTCTCCAAGCACCAGAGACACGGTAATCTTATAATCTTCCATAACGATGAGCTTGATAACAAAAAGAGCAATATCGATATGGTAGATGCAGTCAGAAACAGCGTTATCAACGGAATGGATGGCTTTTACCTTGAATATCAGCCTATCGTTTCTTCTGTTGATGGCAGATTAGTGGGAATGGAAGTTTTTGTCAGATGGCAAAAAGAGCCATTTGGAAGCGTTTCTCCTGCTGAATTCGTACCGTGGCTTGAACAGGATCAGGTCTTTTACAATCTGGGCAACTGGATTTTGGAAAATGCCCTTAAGGATGCAACAGAGATCAGGAGAAACATAAGAGATTTCTATCTCAGTGTTAACCTTGCATTTATGCAGCTTGAGAGGTCAGAGTTCAGAACCACACTGATAGATATCCTTCGCAAGACCGGCTATCCTTCAACGGGACTGTGCCTTGAGCTTACATCAGGTAGCAGACAGCTCTCTATCGAGCATCTGGAGAGTCAGGTTGAGTTCCTTAAGGCCTGCGGAGTCAGAATAGGACTTGATGTTACAGATTTTGCTTCCCTTGACTACGCAAGACAGCTGCCAATTGACCTGGTTAATATCGTTCCTGCCCTTACTGAGAACATCAGCAAGAACATGACCAACAAGTATGTGATTGAGAGCATAACATCTTTTACCCACAGGCTTCACATCAGAACCTGCTTCACAGGAATAGAAGATGAGGAAACAGCTCAGATTGCCAGACAGTACCCAGTATCTGATCTTATGGGCTACTACTATGGCAGACCATGTAGAATAGAAGCTTTCAAGCAGCTTGAGCTATACAAAAAAGCTTTATAAAGGACACTATTAGATGAGTAGAACCTTCAGGTACATTCAAAATGATGACGTTCTTAAGTCTTTTAAAGAGTTCAGGGATACCCTGCTCTCTGAGAGGCCTGTTATCATTGCGCGCCACGGGGACTACTCTCTTTATTTGGAAAAGAAATCCGATACCGAGTTAGGTCTTCGAATAATGAACGAAGAAAAAAAGACACTCGTATCAGAGAGAAGCTATGATATCAATAAAAACTCCAATGCGCTCATATCCAGAGGAGTACGACATGCGTGTCAGAAAATGTCAGAGCTTAGTGACGTAGACGTCAATGCCAAGAGACTTCAGATTTGGAAGTGGTTCCTTATGGAGTGGCAAACTGCTAACAAGGAATCTGCCGATGATCTCATCAATAAAGAAATCGAATGGGACGAAGAGACAGTAAACAGTGAAAAAGACCTGATGGATATGGAGGTTTTTTTACATGGTGAGTACTTAAATCTTGGTAATACACTGGCACTTATCGACAAATACCTGTCTGATGAGCACCATAAGGAGAGCTTCAGGAAGTTTGCCATAGCAGACATCATGGAAATGACCAGTGAAGACACCAAGGACAGGTCTATAGCAGAAGCAGAGAAACGTAGCCAGGAAGAGGGACACAAGCTTCATACTTATCAGTTTATAGTAAGCGTCGAAGCTACAGACAAAGAAAAAGCCCGCATGGCGCTTATGAACTATCTTGCAGGAGATGACAGAATCTCAGTGCAGAAGTAACAATAGAAAATCAAGAAATAAGGTCTGACAACAATTAAGTTGCCAGACCTCTTTTAATGGAGAATATTATTTATTGAAACGGTCGAGAGCAGACTGCTTGAGCTCTACAACTCTTTCGAGGTTCATGCTCTTTACAGTTTCGATGAACTCATCATATTCATCGAGGCTCTTTGAACCAGTAACAAATGAGAGAAGGTTCTCCTGAATGTAAGTGCTAAGATCTGAGAAGATGTCAGAGTACTCAGCTGTCTCTTCAAGTGTAAGTGATGCGTATGAAGGATAGTAAGTAGCTGTGTGATCGAAATCATCCCATGTGTAGCACATCTTGAAGTCATCCTCAGATACGAACTGAAGCTCTCTCTCCCAATCGTAGTAGATACCAGGCCATGAAGGCTCGTATGTGTAGATACGCATTGCTTCGTCGTATGAAAGGCCATCAGCATTATTAGAGATAACATCTGTGAATACAGGCTTGCCATCTACCATGTTGAAGGTCTCGCCCTCTTTACCATAGTTTCCGAAAAGAGCTCCCTCTTCTGTGTACATGTAGTCGATCCACTTAAGTACAAGCTCAGGATTCTTGCAGTCAGCAGAGATAACCCATGAAGCGTTTGTATCAGGAACTACGTAACCAGCCTTAAGTGTGTCACCAGCGTTCTTTACAGGGCTCTTAAGAGCTGTGAAAGAAGCGTTCTCATTGTTCATTGAAGGAAGGAACAATGCTGAAGGAATTGTGTACATTGTGCATGTAACACCTGTGTTGTTGTTAGCGATAAGAACAGAGTTGCCCCAGAAGTTTGTCTCAGAAGCGAAGTCTGGATCAAGAAGTCCCTCGTTGTACCATCTGTTGAGGAGTGTAAGGAACTCACGTACCTTCTCAGGCTCATCAAGAAGTGCCTGCTTAACCTTGCCATCTTCCTGATAGAAATCATTTATGTTGTATACGCCCATACCATAGCCAAGGTTCCAGAGGAATGTAGGAACTGTGCTAAGTGGAGCAGAAGCGCCATACTTCTCTTTAAATGTCTTGAGCATATTCTCCCAGTCATCGTATGTCTCTGGTGTGCTAAGACCGCACTCATCAAGCCAGTCCTGACGAACTACATAACCAAAGAATGAAGGCTGTGAAGTCTGAAGAATTGAGTAGATCTGAACATATCTGCCGCCATCTGTTACAGCTGCCTTCTGAACGTTCTCGCTGGACTTTGAAAGTGCCTCGAGATAGTGAGGAGCATATTTAGGAAGAAGATCTGTAAGATCAAGGAAATATCCATCTTCTACTGCAGCATCAAGACCATCCTTGTATACTACGTTCTGTGTTGCACTGTAGTACATAACATCTGGAAGATTTCCTGATGTAAATAATAAGTTGAACTGCTCTGACTCTGTCTGAGCTGCTGGAACCTGCCATTCAACATGTACGTTTGTACGAGCTTCAAGTTCCTGATAATAAGGATTGTTGTTGTAGTCACCACCATTTTTTGCCATTGCTGTGGTGTCGTTTGTCATCCATACTGTGATGGTTTCTTTTTCATCTGTAAGAGGAAGTGTTAATTCCCCGGCTTCTGCTACTGCCTCCCCAGCAGCTGCAGGTGCTGTTGTTTCAGATGATTTTGCTGCTGGCTCTGAAGATGATCCGCATCCTGCGATAACAGATGATGTCATGATCAGAGAGAGCAAAAGAGCTATACCCTTTTTTTTCATTTGTGTTACCCTCCTAAGTGTTTCATTTTCGCATTTATTATTTGGTTGGTTAAATGCGATGGTTTTGCACCGGTGATTTGTTTGTGAGCTCAGTATAATTTTGGAGGCAATATTCTCACAAGAGCTAGTTTTTTTATCGGGTATTATTTTTGATAAAATGGTGCACCCAAAAATTGATTTTATGTTCTATTTATTGATTTTATGCGGTTTTCACAAGGCGTTTTTGAATTTTTTTCTTTTTCTTTTGACCTATTATGATACAATATTTTAGCGCAAAAGACAGTTTGAAAATTTATCCTATGACAAAAATTGATACGACTTTTGCAATTATTTATTATCGGAGATATGGATAATGAAAACCAATAAAAAAATTGGTGGTAACATTTTTAAATCAATAATGAGTTCCTACATTGCAATATGTCTCATCGTCCTGGCAGGAACCATGGTGGGATATATCTACAATTATAAGGTAATCGACAGTAATATAGCCTCACTTGCTCAGCAGAGGGCGGTAATAACAGCAGCCAACCTGGATAAAGAGTTTGAGCAGTACCTTTCAGCTCTTAGTAGCACTTCTACAGACAAAAGATTTACCAGGACACTGGATATGACCTCAGCTGAAATAGGTAGAGAAGTAGTTGTTTTATCTGACCTTAAAGACGTACTTGTGGATAATATGGACCGCGGAACCATCAAGGATGCCCATATTTACTACTTTGATACTGATTCAATGATGTCTCTTTATTCCAGATACTGGGATTCCAGCGTGGTCGATTTTTACATAGACAGTATCGGCCTTTCCAAAGATGAATTTATGGAGAAGGTTAATTTTACTGGAATCAATCAAGGGAAAATTTTTGAGGATGGCCGTATCTGGATCATGCAGAACGTCTATGATAACCATTATAGAAAGAAGGCTGTTATCGTTGTTGAAGGCATGATGAGTGATATTGACGTCGGAGAAGCCAAAGAGAGCGTTACAGTCTTGACTGACTGCGTAGAAATGGTGTATGTTTCAGACCCGGCAAGGAAGAACCTCTCAGAGGATGTTCTTTCAGCTGATAATATCCGTATTAATAAGGACAGTTACTACTATGTAAGAGCTGAGCTTTCTACAATGCCATGGTACTGCTATGTTGGAGCACCAAGAACAAGCCTTTATAAAGAAATAAGGATTTTCTGGTTCATCTTTGTTCTGGAAATAATAGGTGCGCTTATACTGATTCTTTTCCTGTCCTTTAAATCCACATCTAGATTGTGGAAGCCAATGCAGGAGTTGCTTGATGCTATTCAGGCCCAGGAAGATGTTGGTTTCATGGAGACCTTCAAGGGTGTTAACGATAAGGTTTCAAGGATTGTATCTGAGAACTCAATGATGCAGAAAAATGTGACCAAACTCGAGCCTTATATGTATGAGAGCAGAATCAGACGAGTATTGGACGGCGATATCAGTAATGAAGATTCAGTAATCAAGACCTTTAGTGATTTTATTGGAATTGAAGAAGGTCAGCCCTGGTCAGTTATTCTTGTAAGACCTCAGAGTGTCAAGCAGGGAGAACTTATCAATAAGAAAGGGGCTATCGGAGTAGATAATACAGATAAAGACATTATGTCTTTTACCCTTAAAAATATCATTGATGAGCTCACAGAAACTGATACCAGCAGAGTTTACAAGTATGGCAATGAATATCTATTATTCAGTGCAGTTAAGGATACTGATGAAGAGGTATTGTTCAAGGAAAAACTCGATGAGATGAGGAAGTTCTACGAAGAGACCTTAAGAGAGCCTATCTATATCCTCATTGGCGAGGTTTACCGTTCATTTAGCAGCGTCAGAGAAATATATCTGGCTCTTCAGAGCGAGCTGGAGTACAGGATTTTCTGGAATGACAAAGTTGTTCCTGAGTCTGTATGGGTTATGAGAGGCGAGCAGTCAGAGGAGCAGATGGTTGAGTTCGACCAGTACACAGATACAGTTAAGATGATGCTCAACTGTCTGGAAACAGGTAACTTCAAGGAAGCATATCAGATGCTTGATACCTATCTTGATAAGGCCTTTCCTCATAATAAGAGGTACCTTCGCCAGAATAATTACCGTATGTATGGTCTTGCATCGATCCTGACCATGACGATCTCACATCGTATGGAGAATGAGGATAAAGAATTTCTTGAAAAGCTCAATTACGAAGAGAGACTCATGGATGTCAGCAATATGGAAGAGCTTCGTGAATCCTGTAAGGACATCTTCTCAGCCATTATTGACTACATGGAGTCCAAGGAAAAAGATGGTATTCCTGCCTGGATGGACGATGTACAGGTTTATATCCACGAACATTACACAGAACAGGGCTTTTCCGTATCCGGAATCGCTGATGAGTACGGCTTTACAGTATCTCACCTGTCTCGTACCTTTAAGAGTGTAGTCGGAACCGGACTTCTTGAGTATATCCAGAAGCTCCGTGTTGAGAAGGCCAAGGAACTCCTTGAAGGAGGTGCTTCGGTTAATGATGCGGCTGTTGGATCAGGTTATCTTGATGCCAAAGCCCTCACAAGAGCCTTCAAGAAATACGAAGGAATCACGCCTGGTTCCTATCGTGACAGCAAAAAGTAAACATTGAAGTCAAAAATTGTCCCCCTCGGGAAAGCACAAATTGATAGCTTTAAATCAAAAGCTGGTGCTTTTTCGAGGGGGTATTTTTCGCTATGGTATTGGTATGCAAAAAACGAACCCGTTTTCCTAAAAGGGGAGGAGCTCGGGAATGTTATCAGGAGGGTTACAAATGTCTAAGGAAAAGAAATTTACGAAGGCGGCCATCGCCAAGGATATGAGGAGAAACTGGAAAAGATATCTTTTGGTATTGCCTCTTATTATGTTCTACATTGTGTTTGCATATCTGCCAATGTCAGGTATTCTGATGGCTTTTTCAGACTACAAGCCTAAGCTTGGAATCTTCGGAAGCTTGGTAAAAAGATTTGTAGGCTTTAAGAACTTTACAGAGTTCTTCGGATCTTTTTATTTCTGGAGACTTATGAAAAACACAATACTTCTTAATGGATGGAGCCTTATCATAGGATTTCCACTTACCATTATCCTGGCACTTCTTATTAATGATGTTGCCAACAAGCACTTCAGAAAAACAGTACAGACAATAAGTTATCTGCCATACTTCATTTCTATGGTAGTTGTATGTGGTATCGTTGTTGATTTCTGTAAGACATCAGGTGTTCTTGGAACAATGATGACAGCACTCACAGGTAAGACTCAGAACCTTTTAGGTGTAGCTTCTTATTGGAGACCAATTTACATTATCTCAGATCTGTGGCAGGGACTTGGTTTTGGAACAATCCTTTATATAGCAGCTCTTTCTGGTGTTGATAAGCAGCTCTATGAAGCAGCCAAGATCGACGGAGCAGGTCATTTCAAACAGCTCATCCACGTTACACTTCCTGGAATCAGCCAGACAATCATCATCATGCTGATCCTCAGAGTCGGAATGCTGATGGCATCAAGCTATGAAAAGACAATTCTTATGTACAACTCACAGATTTATGACACTGCAGACATCATCGCTTCTTATGTATATAGAAAAGGTCTTATGGACGGCGATTACAGCTATTCAACTGCAGTAGGTCTTTTCAACTCACTTATTAACCTTGTGCTGATCGTTACAACTAACAAGCTCAGCCGTAAATATACAGAGACATCACTGTTCTAATAGGGAGGTTTAACATGGATTCATTATCATTGTCTTTTAAGGGTGATAAAGCAAAAGAAAAAACAGTTTTCTATACACCTAAGGAAAATAAAATAAAGAGCAGCATTCCAAGAAAGATTTTTGTTGCTTTCAACTATACACTTCTCACAGCACTTGCTATTGCATTTATACTGCCAGTTCTGCACGTTTTCTTTTCATCAATAAGTGACCCTTACTGGCTCAACACTAAGAGTGGCCTTGTTCTGGCACCTCACGGCATCAACTTTACAGGTTATCAGCTTGTGTTCAATAACAAAGACCTGGTAAGAGGCTTTGGAAATACTATCATCTACGTTACAGTAGCAACAGTACTCGGCATGCTGATCACAATTATTGGAGCTTATGTACTTTCCAGAAGAGACCTTCTCTTTGCAGATGTGCTCATGATGCTCATTTCCTTCACAATGATCTTTGGAGGCGGTATTGTTCCTTCATATATCATCATGCAGAAGCTTCACCTTCTTAATACAAGATGGGCCGTAATTCTGCCAGCGTGTGTATCTACTTATAACCTGATCATTATGAGAACTGCTTTCTCAACAGTTCCACCAGCACTTGAGGAATCAGCAAGACTTGACGGCGCAGGAGACCTTACAGTTATTTTTCAGGTACTTCTTCCACTTGTTAAGGCAAGCGTAGCAACTATCGCACTTTACTACATCATTGCTCACTGGAATTCATGGTTCCAGGCATCAATGTACCTTCAGAACAGAGAGCTGTTCCCACTTCAGCTGGTACTCAGAGAGATCCTTATTGTCAACGATGCCAACACCGCGGCGAGCATGTCCACACTGGATGCAGTTTCTGATGCTAATGCATACAAACAGTTGGTTAAGTACGCCGTAATCATCGTGTCCAGTGCACCAATGATCGCTGTATATCCTTTCGTTATGAAGTATTTCGAGTCAGGAGTAATGATCGGAGCAGTAAAGGGCTGAGAACACTTGGCGAGGTATTATCGAGCCTAGTGTGAACGTCTACCGGCTCACGAAGTGAGAGCGGTAGGTTCCTTGTTTTTCACTTGGCAAAAATAAAAAAATTACACATGAATGTAAAAAATATGCACTTTGAAACCTGCTTGTAATGGGGTAATTTATTCTACAGGAGTTCACAAGGAAGGTATAAACATGGGAGTTTTTAGACACGACGAAAGTACTATTGTTAGTACAAAAGCAGGTAAACTGCAGGGTTATTTTTACAATGGAGTTTATGTATTCAAGGGAGTACATTATGCAGAGGCTGAGAGATTCATGCAGCCCACAGAGGTAGAGCCTTGGGAAGGCGTAAAAGAGGCTACCAGCTACGGAATGGTTTGTAACCTGATGCACCAGGACAATCCACAGGGCGAGCTTATGGTTCCTCATGCTTACTGGCCACAGTCAGAGCACTGCCAGAACCTCAACATCTGGACAACAGAGCTTAATGAGAACAGCAAGAAGCCTGTAATGGTATGGCTTCACGGCGGCGGATTCTTTGCTGGTTCTGCTATAGAGCAGGTAGCTTACGAAGGCGATTCTATGGCTACAAAGGGCGACGTTGTTGTTGTAACAGTTAACCACAGACTAAACATCCTTGGCTACCTTGATCTTGAGCCATTTGGTGATAAGTACAAGAACTCAGCTAACTGCGGAAATGCAGATCTTGTGGCAGCTCTTAAGTGGGTGCACGAGAACATTGCAGCATTTGGCGGAGATCCAGAGAACGTAACAATCTTTGGTCAGTCAGGCGGCGGAATGAAGGTTACAAGCCTTATGCAGACACCTGCAGCTGATGGTCTTTTCCACAAGGCTATTGTTATGAGTGGTGTTCTTGATCCTAGCTTCATGGGTAACGGCAAGACAGGCGGTCAGCAGATCGTATCTGGAATGTTACAGGAGCTTGGTCTTACAGATAAAGATGTAGAGAAGCTTGAGACACTTCCTTATCCACAGCTTGTAGAAGCTTACGAGAAGGCAGCAGCCAAGATCACAGATCCATCAGTATATAAGGGATGTTCACCAATGGTAAATGATTTCTACCTTGGCGAGCCTCACATCACAGGCTTTACAGAGCATGCCAAGACTATTCCAATGATGGTTGGTTCAGTTATCGGTGAGTTTGCTTTCATGCCTCTTTTCTTTAATAAGTATGAGATGACAGAAGAGGAGCAGAGAGCTGTTGTAGAAGAGAAGTACCACGAGTACACAGATCAGCTTATTGACCTGTTCAAGAAGGCATATCCAGGCAAGAAGATCACAGACCTTGTATCACTTGACTGTATCTTCAGAGTACCAACAATGAAGCTTATTGCAGAGGCTTCAAAGAGAACCGAAGCAGAAGTTTATTCATATCTTTTTGCTTATGAGTTCCCAATTCAGCACGGCAAGATTGCATGGCACTGCTCAGACATTCCATTCTTCTTCCACAATGTAGACAGAGTTCCATCTGCCAACGTAGAAGGCGAATCAGATAAGCTTGAGGAGCAGGTATTTGCAAGCGTTATGTCTTTTGCCAGAACAGGAAATCCTAACAACGGCAAGATGCCTCATTGGGATGCATCAAAAGAGGGTGACGAAGCAACATTTGTCTTTGACAAAGAATGTGAATGCAGACATAATTATGACCATGAACTAATTAAGGTTTGCGGAGAGGCATTTTTCAAATATGCTCAGATGGGATTTGGAAATGTCCAGCACTGATGTATTAGCAGGAGAATATTATGGGAAAAACATGGGATATTGAGAAGTTCAAGGCTACTGCCAGAGCAGCAGCTGCGGAGGGTATTGTCCTTGTCAAGAATGATGACAAGGCACTTCCTTTTAACAAGAACGAGAAGGTAGCCGTTTTCGGACGTAGCCAGATGAATTACTACAAGTCTGGTACAGGTTCAGGCGGTATGGTTAATGTTGACTATATAGTTGGAATCTACGAAGCAATCGCTGATTCCGGTCTCTACAAGGTTAACAAGACAGTAAGAGAAGCCTACGAGAAGTTTGTTGAAGAGAATCCATTTGATTATGGCGCAGGCTGGGCTTCAGAGCCGTGGTTCCAAAAGGAAATGCCTCTTACAGATGCTTTCGTTAAGAGCGCTGCCAAAGAGTCTGATACAGCTCTTTTCATCATCGGCAGAACAGCTGGTGAGGATCAGGACAACAAGGACGAGCAGGGAAGCTTCCTTCTGACAGACGAAGAGACTAAGGCACTTAAGGCTGTTACCAAGGCTTTTAAGAAGACAGTAGTTCTTTTGAATGTCGGCAATATCATTGACATGAAGTGGGTAAAAGAGATTGACCCATCAGCAGTTCTTTATGTATGGCAGGGCGGACAGGAAGGCGGAAACGCTGTTCTCGACGTATTGAGCGGAGCAGTTAATCCATCTGGTAAGCTGGCTGACACAATTGCGGAGAATATCGCTGATTATGCTTCTTCTGAGAATTTTGGCTCAGATGTCAAGAACTATCAGAAAGAGGATATCTACGTTGGATATCGTTATTTCGAGACCTTTGATAAGGAGAAGGTTCTTTTCCCATTTGGATTCGGACTTTCATATACAACCTTCGATATAGCAGCAGGTGAGTTTGCTTATGACAAAAAAGATGGCATTTCACTTGAAGTTCACGTAGCCAATACTGGCGACGCAGCTGGTAAAGAGGTTGTTCAGGTTTACGTTGAGGCTCCTCAGGGAGAGCTCGGTAAGCCAGCAAGAGCACTTGTAGCATTTAATAAGACAGACGTTCTTAAAAATGGACAGGCTCAGAACATTAGATTTGAGATTCCTAAGTACTGGTTCGCTTCTTATGATGACAGCGGCGTAACTGGCAATAAGTCAGCATACGTTCTGGAAAAGGGCGAGTACACAGTATACGTTGGAAGCGACGTTAGAAGCGCTGAGGCGGTAGGATCATTTACTGTAGATAAGACAGAGGTTGTTAAGCAGTGTGAGGAAGCTTACGCACCAGTTGACAGCTTTGAAAGACTTAAGCCTGCAGTTAAGGGCGGTAAGCTCGTTAAGGGATCAGAGAAGGTTACTACAAGAACTCTTGATCCTAATGTTAAGAGAAAAGACAGACTTCCTGATGCTTCTCTTTACAAGTATACAGGAGATAAGGGCTACAAGCTTAAGGACGTTGCTGATGGCAAGGTTTCTATGGAGAAGTTCATTGCTCAGCTCTCAGACGAAGATCTTTGTGCAATGATGAGAGGTGAGGGAATGTGCTCACCCAAGGTTACACCAGGTGTAGCCGGAGCTTACGGCGGAGTTACTGATTCACTTCTTGGCTTTGGTATTCCTATTGCCAGCTGTGCTGATGGACCTAGTGGAATCCGTATGGACTGCGGAACACACGCATTTTCTCTTCCAAACGGGACATGTCTTGCATGTACCTTTAACGAAGAGATTAACGAAGAGCTCTTTAGATGGGAAGGTCTTGACCTTAGAAGACACAGAATTGATGCTCTTTTAGGACCTGGTATGAATATCCACAGAAGTCCTCTTAACGGACGTAACTTTGAGTATTTCTCAGAGGATCCATTCCTTACAGGTAAGCTTGTTGCAGCTCAGCTCAAGGGACTTCACAAATACAGCGTTACAGGCGTTATCAAGCACTTTGCAGGTAACACACAGGAGTTCAAGAGACATACTGTTAACAACGTTGTATCAGAAAGAGCACTCCGTGAGATTTATCTTAAGGGCTTTGAGCTTGCAGTAAGAGAAGGAAATGCAAGAGCTGTAATGACTACTTATGGACCTCTTAATGGTTTATGGACAGCCAGCAGCTACGATCTTCTCACAACTCTTTTACGACAGGAGTGGGGCTTTGACGGCGTTGCAATGACTGACTGGTGGGCAATGGGTAACGATGAAGCTAATGCTCCAGGAAGCTACCAGAACGTAGCAGCTCAGGTTCGTGCTCAGAACGACCTCAACATGGTTAATACATGCGCTGGAGAGAATACTAACCACGATAACCTTGAAGAAGCGCTCAAGGATGGCAAGCTTGAGAGATGTGAGCTTGCAAGATGCGCTGGCAATATCCTTAGATTCCTTCTCAAGACTCCTTCATTCCAGCATATGCTTGGCAATGAGTCAGAGCTTGATAAAGAGCTTGCTAATGCAGTATCTGCTGAGGATCAGGCTCTTCAGGAAATGATCGATGTTGTAGTTGACCAGGACGTTACAGAGCTTGATGTTAACGACATCAAGGTAGGCAAGAAGTCAACAACAGTATTTGTTATGACAACACCTAGAAGATGCTCTATGGATCTTGAGCTTGTGCTCAGAGCTGACAATCAGCCTGATGTTGCTCAGCTTCCACTTTCAATCTTCCAGGATAAGATGCTTCTTAAGACAGTAACACTTACTGGAATGGACAAAGAGTGGCAGACAGTAACAGCTTCTTTGTATCCAGCATTTATCGGTAACTTCTACCTGAAGCTCTATTTCGCTAACGGAGGACTTGAGATCAAGTCTGCAAGACTTGTTAAGACCAAGGACTTAGAGGAAGAGTTCAAGAGAGGACTTACAGAACTTAAGTAATTAAATAGGGTTCTTTTAATGCAATTATTAGGAGGCTGCACCTGCGGGGACAGGCTGCAGCCCTTTTTATACCTAAAAATAGCAAAAAATATAAGAAAAGAGAGGAAGGGTTACGATGGAAAAATACGAACAGGAACACTTGGAACTTGTTAGGGGAAGCGCAGCAGAGTGTACATTATTCTTGCAGAAGGATGACAAGTTCCCACTTGAAGCACCTTGTAAAATTGCAGCATTTGGAAATGGCGTTCGCCACACAATCAAGGGTGGTACAGGATCAGGTGAGGTTAACTCAAGATTTTCTGTTAATGTTGAGCAGGGGCTTAAGGATGCGGGCTTTGAGATCACAAGCAAGAACTGGCTGGATGGCTACGATGATATCTTAAGCGAGAATCACAAGACCTTTGTTAAGAAGATTAAAGATGAAGCCAAGGCGCTTGGCGTAAATGCTATGATGTACAGCATGGGTAAGATCGAGCCTGAACCAGAGCACGAGCTTTCACTTAATGCTGAGGGCGACGTTGCAATCTATGTACTTTCCAGAAACTCAGGAGAGGGCGCTGACCGTAAGGTTGAAAAGGGCGATGTTTTCCTTACAGATTCTGAGGTAAGAGACATTCTTCTTCTCAACGAGAAGTTCGAGAAGTTCATGCTTGTACTTAATGTTGGCGGACCTGTAGATCTTTCACCAGTTCTTGAGGTTAAGAATATCCTTCTCTTATCACAGCTTGGTGTTGTAACAGGAACAGTTCTTGCTGATATCCTTCTTGGCAAGATGAACCCATCAGGTAAGCTTGCGACTACCTGGACAAAGTGGGAAGACTACAGCACTGTTGGCGACTTTGGCGGACATGACGACGTCAACTACAAAGAGGGAATCTATGTTGGCTACAGATACTTTGACAGCGTAGGTGTTAAGCCTCTTTTCCCATTCGGATTCGGACTTTCATATACTGAGTTTGCAATCGAGCCTGTGGCAGTATCTGACGATAAGGACGAGATCACAGTAGAAGCTAAGATCACAAACGTTGGAAATATGGCAGGTAAAGAGGTACTTGAGGTTTATGTTTCATGCCCTGATGGTAAGCTCGACAAGCCTTCCAAGGATCTTGCAGCTTACGTTAAGAGTAGCGAACTTGCACCTGGAGAGAGCGAAGTGGTCAAGGCTAGCTTCAAGCTGTCTGATATAGCTTCCTATGATGAGGAAACTGCTTCATATATCCTTGATGAAGGTGACTACCTTGTATGTGCAGGAAATAGCAGTAGTCAGGTTCTTCTCTATGCTATTGTTACTCTTTCAGAGACTGTTACTACAATTAAGACCAGAAACTGCCTTGGAACACCTGGCTTTGAGGATTTTGTTCCTGAGGAAAAGACTGTAGAAATAAATGCAGCATGTGATAATATTCCATGCATAACTCTTTCTGCCGCTGACTTTGAGACAGTTACAGTTGAGCATGATGTAGATTATCCTGTAGATGATGTGATCGCTGGCCTTACAGATGAAGAGCTTGCATTCATGAATATCGGAGCCTTCAATCCTGAGGCTACTGGCTTTAGCATTATTGGTAACGCCGCGTTTGCAGTAGCAGGAGCAGCCGGCGAGACCACAACAAGATACAAGGATAAAGGCATTAAGAGCATGGTTATGGCTGATGGACCTGCTGGCCTTCGTCTTTCTCCTGAGTACTTCGAGGATGAGAACGGCGTACATGGCATGGGACTCACAGTAGGCAGCTGGGTAGATTTCATGGAAGATGAGATGCTTGCAGCTATCGAAGAAGCCAAGAAGACCATGGGACCTAAGGAAGGAACTGTAGTTAAGGAGCAGTATGCAACAGCTATTCCTATCGGCACAGCTATTGCGCAGACCTTCAACTACGAGCTTGCTCTTGCTTACGGAGATATGGTTGGAAAAGAGATGGAGAGATTCGGCGTACAGCTGTGGCTTGCTCCAGCCCTTAACATCCACCGTAGCATCCTTTGCGGACGTAACTTTGAGTACTATTCAGGGGATACACTTGTATCAGGACTTTGCGCAGCTGCTATTACGCAGGGTGTTCAGAAGCACAAGGGCTGTGGCACAACAATCAAGCACTATGCAGCTAATAACGCTGAGACTAACAGATATAACTCCAACAGCCACGTTTCAGAGCGTGCTATGAGAGAAATCTATTTAAGAGGCTTTGGAATCTGCGTAAGAAAATCTCAGCCAGCAGCAGTTATGACATCCTACAACCTCTTAAATGGTCAGCACACATCTGAGCACAGAGGTCTTATCGAGGATATCCTTCGCTGCGAGTATGGCTTTGAGGGCATCGTAATGACTGACTGGGTGGTTGATGCACTTTCATCATCTCCTGAGAATAAGTACAGAGGAGCCCTCGCGCCAGAGGTAATCAAGGCAGGTGGAGATCTCTTTATGCCAGGCTGCAAGAACGACTACGACAGAGTTATGGCAGCACTTGCAGATGGATCAATTGACAGACAGCAGATTCTGCAAAATGTGACCAGAGTCTACAGAATGGCAAATGAGCTTAATTGAATAGTAAAAAAATAGCAATATTTGACATATCGTTAACGAAATAACGATTGCGCGAAGCGCCTATTTGCGTACATTTGCAAGTGGGCGTTTCTTTTTATCCCAGTATTTATGCTGTCGAAATAATATTTCATAAAAATTTAATGTTTTAATGGGCTAAAGTAGTGGTTTTTCATATTCTATTAGTATATAATGTTCCCATTGAATGAAATTTTGTTGTAAAGGTTATCGGTTGAGGGGCCATGAGGCCTTTACAAGCCAGTCATTCAACAATTTCTTATGAGATGGAGGAAACAGAATAATGAGAAGTTCCGCTAAGGCAAAAAGAGGCATGAGTCAGAGCTGCATCGAAATCATGTCAGACGCAATCAAGGCAAAGGAGCAGAACCTATCATACGGCAAATTTAAGGCTCTCGATATGTTAGGAGCCGGCAGTATGCAGGACGAGTATTACGAATCAGAGTACCAGGTGTACACGGACAACATCGTTCGCAAGACTGAGCACACTGAGACCAAGAAAGCAGTAGCTTTTGTAAAAGTTAGATAAATCTATTTCCTACAACTGAATATGGCGAAATTGTTGGGACCACTACGAGGTTATCGTAGTGGTCCTTTTATATTGGGGGATGGCGTAGGATTATTATCTGGAAAAAGATAGTAATCAAAAATTTGATGTTTAAATCAAAAAGTGGACCATGGCAAATACAGTAAAATAGCGGCTTAGGTCAAAAATCGGCTCTTTAATTACAATCTCTTTTTGTGTAAAGTTTGTTTATCCAAAAACGCAAAAGGGAGGTTATACTAATGAAAAAGAAAGTTTTAGTAACTTTACTTTGCAGTGCTTTGTCACTTGGGGGAGTGGCGTGTGGATCTGCCAGTGCTGCTGATGTTGCCGGAGAGCAGCGTGCAGTAGATATGGTGGATGTAACAGAAAGTGCTGCGGTAAGTGAGGGAGTACAGCAGGGTAATGACAAGGAGAACACAGTGAGTAAAGAAATTAAAGCAAGCCAGAAGGCAGTAATCGTAGGGCAGGACTGGGGTCCTGCAGTAACTAAGACAGTTCTGAAATTTGATGAGAAGGTTAAGGCGGATTCAGTTTCTGCTGAAGACTTCAAGGTTATGGAGACCAAGGAGATGTTCAACTGGGCAGCTCTTGCTGAAGGTTCTACAGCTGATCCAACTCAGCACATTGAGGCAGAAGCTGAGAGAAAAGTAGTTGATGCGTATACTTGTGATGAGAACGGCGAAAAGACATCTGATTCAGAGTATGTAGCAGTTGAGCTTTACTATAGCCCTGATGAGGGATCACCATTTTGCTACGATCTCTTCAAAGGAAATAATACAATCTGTAACCCATATAACCTTACAGTAACTCTTGCAGAGGGACAGACTCTTACAGCAGAGGCTGGAGACGAGGTTACATCAGTAATAGTTGATAATAAGATTGATTTTGATAACGCAATTTATCCACAGCTTGTTAAGACAGATATTTCACTTGAGTTTACAGGAGCTGAAGGACATACAATTCATTATGCTTCCTATGAACCAGAAGCTGATGGTGCTAAGCACCCTCTTGTAATCTGGCTTCACGGAGCTGGAGAGGGCGGAAATGACCCAAGACTTAACACACTTGGCAACGAGGTTACAGCTCTTTACAGTGATGAGTTCCAGAAGGTAATGGGAGGTGCCTATGTACTTGCTCCTCAGTGCCCAACATTCTGGATGCAGTATGATGAATCAGGCAACTGGATGGATAACAAGGGTGTAGATTCAATTTACCTTCATGATCTCAAGGAGCTTATTGATGCTTATGTAGCTGATCATGAGAACGTTGATGCAGACAGAATCATCATCGGCGGATGCTCAAATGGTGGTTACATGACAATGGACATGATCATCAATTATCCTGATTTCTTTGCAGCAGCTTATCCTATCTGCGAAGCTTACAATAACTCTGGTATCACTGATGAGCAGCTTGCATCAATCAAGGACCTTCCTACATGGTTTATATATGCTAAGAACGACACAACAGTTGATCCTACTGTAATTGAAGAGCCAACACTTGCGCGTCTTAATGCAATTGGAGCAAATGTTCATACAAGCGTATTTGATGATGTACACGACACATCCGATACCTACAAGGGCCAGGATGGCAATGCTTATCAGTACATGGGACACTGGTCATGGATCTATTTCTTCAACAATGAGTGCGAAGAAAATGGCGTGAACTTGTGGCAGTGGATGAGCGAACAGCATAAATAATAAAAAACTTTTTTGCCACAGGATTATTTGTTTCGTATATATATACAGAGAGTGAAATTTAATAACAAAAACAAATAACAAAGATAAATGTTGGGCAAAAAAGGAGGCCATAGAAATGGACAGAATGTATGATGCAGTAAACAACACAAAGATGGGTAACAATAAGAAGTCTTCAATTGGTGATTGCAGAGGCAGATTAAGTGATAGAGAGATGAAGGTCATCGAGATCGCACTTATCAGATATGCTGACAGATTCACAATGGCACATTGATGATAAAAAAGATTATAAAAGTGGCACGCTACTAGCTGGTAGCGTGCCTTTTTAGTTATGCTGTATGGAAAACGTGCTTGCCGAGGAACTTACCAACAACGGTGATGATCGGTCCAAGGAAAAGAGCCATGAGGACGATTCCGATGTTGGGTGTTCCACCGAAGAGAATTCCGATGAGAATTACGAGGAAGTCGTAAGCAATACGGATGACGGCGAAAGGAATCTTCTTGAGCACGCGTTCAGAAAGTATCTGAGGCATTGCATCGTAAGGAGATACGCCCATGTTCGCATTTATATAAAAGGATACTGATATGATGAAAAGAAAAAGAGCAAGAGCGAAGATCACAGCCCTTGAAGGCATATCAGTAAAATAGTGTTCTGGAATTGTCTTTTCCCAAAGCCAGCAGAAGAAATCTGCGATGTATCCGATGAAAACCATGTTGGCAATCGTTCCAAAGCCGATAAACTTGCGACCAAAAAGGATTACAAGAATAAATAAAAATGAATTGAGAAGCAGCTGCCAGTTACCAAAGCTGATTCCAAAGAATCTTGATAAAGTCAGGTTCATGAAGGTGCATGGATCAGTACCAAGATCAACCTTGATAAGGAAAGACAAGAAGAATCCCATGAAAAATACGCCGATGTTCATGAGCACCAGACGCTTGGTGAAATCCTTCTGTGAAAAATAATCTGTTAACCATTTCTTAAGTGAAGCTATCATAATAATCTCCTAAAAAACTATATATTGCTGCCAGCCATAATTCTGGCATAGGGCTTACTCTACGATGTGAAGTGCCCAGTACTGATTCTTGTAGTTGATGATAACTGGGGCGTTTACAAACGCCTCATCGCCAATATAGCAGCGATCAGCTTCTTTATCGAAGGTATACTTGCGGCCTTCAGAGTCATTTTTGTTGATAAATTCCAGAGCCTGATCTAAAGTTTCATCGCCCTTACATAAATGAATATTCATAGCCTATTCTCCTTGTTTAATTATGCATTTTCGGAAAAATCAAATCTTGATTTCACTTCCAAGGTGCATATATACGATATTACACATACTTTATTTTTAATAACGTTTATATAATTTTCAGATATATATACTGAAGGAATTGTATGAAACTATGTTACAATGTTAGTAAGTGTGAGTATGCTAAAATGCTAGGTTTGTCGCAATAAACATTATACACAAAAATATATTAAATTCTAGGATTATTTACAGAGGATTTCATGGAAGAAAAAGACATACAGAGATTACTAGAATCAGTTAAAAATGGTGAAACGGACATCCAGGATGCTATGCTGCAGCTTAAGCAGGCACCCTTTGAGAACATGGGCTTTGCGCGCCCTGATACACACAGAGGACTCAGGCAGGGAGCGGCTGAAGTTATCTTTGGACAGGGCAAGACTCCTGAGCAGAATCTGTTGATTGCAGAAAAGCTCCTTGAGAATGGGCAAAAGAGTGTTCTCATCACCAGAATGTCTCAGGAAGCAGCGGATTATTTTACCAAGAATAAGAAAAATGCTACAGAGTTTACCTATGATGCCTACAGCAAAGTTGGTATCGCCGGAGAGCAGATAGATCCTGATAAGGGTGTAGGCAAGATCGTCATAGCAACAGGCGGAACAAGCGATATTCCCGTTGCGGAAGAGGCTGGTAAGACTGCCGAGATCATGGGCAATAAGGTTGTAAGACTCTACGATGTCGGAGTTGCCGGAATTCACAGGCTTCTTGAGAAAAGAGCTATGGATGAGATCATGAGTGCCAACGTTATCATAGCAATTGCAGGAATGGAGGGAGCTCTCGCCAGCGTGGTTGGCGGACTAGCCAACTGTCCGGTTATAGCAGTTCCCACAAGTGTGGGCTATGGCGCATCCTTTGGCGGATTGTCAGCTCTTTTATCCATGCTTAATTCCTGTGCAAGCGGAGTCAGCGTTGTAAACATTGACAACGGCTTCGGAGCCGGATATCTGGCCAGCATGATCAACAAAAAGTAAAAAGGGAAAATGGGGAAATGAAGGAATTACTAGAACTGGCTAAGGTTTACCGTATGCCAACAGACAGCATTATCAAATATATCTACATTCCAGCGATGCTAGACAAGATCAGAAACGCATTCAAAAAGAAATAAATAGCAATTACAAAAAGTTAGTTAGGGGATAAGACATTGATAATCGAGATAAAAGACGTTTCCAAGTCCTTTGGGGAGAAAAGGGTACTTGAGAACTTTAACCTGAACATAGAGGATGAACATTCCTATGTAATAACCGGGGAGCCAGGCTGTGGCAAGACCACACTGATGCGCCTGATCCTCAAGCTTGATACACCAGATGAAGGTAAGGTTGGCCTCCTTGGAGACTACAAATACCCATTTATAAACGCCGGAGTTGTATTCCAGGATGACAGACTCGTAGAGAGCCTTAACGCCATCACCAACGTTACAATGGTCAGCAAAAAGATATTCCGCGAAACTGTAACTGAGGAACTCCTCAAGTTCCTTCCTGAAGAGACACTCACCGTACCAGTGAGAAACCTTACAAAGAGCCAGCGCCGAGTAGTACAGATAATAAGAGCCTGTGCAATACCAAGTGACGTTCTCATCATGGATGAGCCCTTCGACGGAATCGAGCCAGAGCTCAAAGCCAAGCTCATACCTTACATCAGAAATGCCCAGGGCAAAGGGTCTCTTACCATTTTCACCAGAGACACCGCAGACCTCGACTTTGCACGTATTGTGGAACTTAAGTGAGCACCAGAAACCTATAGCTTACACAACAGAACGCTCTATCGACTACTTATTATTTATTTCATTAGCGTCCAGTTAATCAAAAAAAAGGGGAGATTTTTATGGTAACGAACGACGAAAGCATGAACCGCTTCAAACACAAAATAATGGAGGAAGTTTGCCGCCTTGAGTGGGAGGGCAACAACGACCAGGAACATATAGAACAACTCGTTCTCAAAACTATCCCAGGCCCCAAGCCTGAGTATAGATGCTGCATCTACAAAGAGCGAGAAATCGTAAGGCAGCGAATTAACCTCGCTATGGCCAAGAATCCAACCTACAATCCGGATTCACACAACATCGTTCAGGTTATTGATCCAGCCTGCGACGAGTGCCCGATTTCAGCTTATTCAGTAACTGATAACTGCAGATTCTGCATGGGTAAGGCCTGCCTTAACTCCTGTGAGTTCGGCGCCATATCACCTGGTGATACCCACATGCATATAGATCCTGCCAAGTGTAAGGAATGCGGCAAATGCGCTGCTGCCTGCCCTTACTCCGCAATCGTTCATCTCGAAAGACCTTGTAAGAAGGCTTGTCCTGTAGGCGCCATCACCTATGATGAGTATGGCTACTGCAAGATTGACGAAGATAAATGTATCCAGTGTGGTCACTGCATCCACAGCTGTCCATTTGCAGCTATAGGTAGTAAGACCTTCCTGGTTGATATCATCAAAGAGATTAAGGCAGGAAAAGAAGTTATCGCAATGTGCGCACCTGCTACAGAAGGTCAGTTCGGAGAAGATATCTCCATGGCATCCATAAGAGAAGGCCTCAAGAAGATAGGTTTTTCAGACATGATCGAAGTTGGACTTGGCGGCGATATGACAGCGGCCTACGAGTCCGAGGAGTGGGCAGAGGCCTATAAAGAAGGCAAGAAGATGACCACCTCCTGCTGCCCGGCATTCATCAATATGCTCAAAAAGCACTTCCCTGAGCAGTACGAGAACAACATGTCATCAACAATATCACCAATGTGCGCTATTTCCAGATACATGAAGGCAACACATCCAGGCTGCGTTACAGTGTTCATCGGACCTTGTATCGCCAAGAAGTCCGAAGCTGCTGATAAGTCGGTAAAAGACAATGCGGACTACGTTGTAACCTATGGAGAACTGAGAGCTCTCATGAGATCCAAGGGTGTTAAGTTTGAGCCTGTATCTGATGAGTATCAGGAATCTTCAATCTGGGGCAAGCGCTTTGCAGGAAGCGGCGGAGTTGCCAAGGCGGTTATAGAGTGTATGCAGGAGCGAGGTATAGAAACTGGGGACATCAAGCTTCTTGCTGCACATGGCGGACTTGAATGTAAAAAAGCTCTTATTCTTCTCAAGATGGGCAAGCTTCCTGAGGACTTCATCGAAGGAATGGTTTGTCCAGGGGGCTGCGTGGGAGGCCCTTCAAGACACAGAGGAATTGGAGAGATCAACAAGGCGAGGGAACATCTGCTGTCCAAGGCGGATGATAGAAAAGTTTTGGAAAACATTAAGAACTATCCGATGGATAAATTCTCAATGCATAGGGACGGACACATGTAACTATCGATTGCACTTACGGATTCATTTGTCTTTTTATGAGGGACAGGATTCATGAAGAGAAAAAACAGTCTGGTTTTCCAAGCTATATTCGGTTCTGCGGATGATCCAAGGATATTGGGCATTAACGCCTTAATAGTATTGGCTACGGCCTTTTTGTCAATTCTTTATGGCCAGCAGATCGTAAGGGTTGCGCCGCAGAACAATATTGTTTCAGGACTTGTTTACGTACTCAAATATATACCATTTATCCTGGCATCTGCCTTTGGTGGGTCAGTGCCAGGACTTATGGCTGTTCTTATTGTCTTTTTCCATAAATCCTATACATATAGCAGTTTTTCATATCTTACATTCATATACCTGATGGTAGTAATAGTCGTAGAAGCCATGGCCAAAAGGAGATTCTTTAAGCGCTGGTATACGACTCTTCTTGCCGGCTTTTTCCTTCAGCTTCTGACAGGCGTATTCTGGGGCGTTGTGCTATGGCTCCTTGCGGGAAAAAGCTTATCTACTCTTGATCTCAGGGTATTCATATATTGTTTCTTAAATGAGCTTCCAGGAAGCTATACAGCATGCTTTATCGTCTACTTTATATATAAGTACATTCCAGTTGAAAGAAAGCGACTTTTCAATAATGGTAAGTATTATATTGATGAAGAATTTCTGACCGATGATGAAAAATACGAAATTTACAACAAGTCTAAGATCGGACAGGTTATCCTTCGAATTGTAGTATTTGAAGCTATAGTTCTTGGTGTTTCTGCTGAGATAGCATCCAATACACTTGTTCCTACCATGAAGTATGTCACAACTCCAAACAGGCAGGAAATAGTCGTAGAAGAGGATTATAGCCATGTTACGAATGCTGGAATACTAGAGAGCAGAGTCAGCTTTAAGCTCCAGAGAGAAGCGGAAAAATCTGCTGAAACTGAGAGACAATACTCTGTAGACATAGGCTTTAGAAACTCCCAGTTCAGCGTTAAGCTTGCCATGCTCATATCAATCATCGTCATTCCGCTGGCTGTATTTGTTAACAGATATGCCCAAAGAAGAATTGCAAGGCCAATAAGAGATCTGTCCAAAGCTGTTTCAGATATTTACAGCTCTGATGAGCTTCAACTAAATCAAAAAGTTACTGATGTACATAACCTGTCAATTGATACAAAGGATGAGATTGAAGAACTCTATCACGCTGTAGATCTAACTTTCTACAGACTTATGGAGTATATCGAGCTCGTTAAGACAAGGCAGAACATTGAGGACCAGCTGGAAATCGAGAAGTCTGCCAATGAAGCTAAATCAAGATTCCTTTCCAATATCTCTCATGAGATCAGAACCCCTATCAATGCGGTTCTTGGTTTTGATGAGATGATCCTTCGCGAGAGCAGCGACGAGTCCATCATCGACTATGCCAAGGATATTCAGAGCTCTGGTAAAACTCTTTTGACACTGATAAATGATATCCTTGATTTCTCCAAGATCGAAGCGGGAAAGATGGAGATCATTCCTGTAGAATACGAGCTGGGCTCTGTTATCAATGACCTTGTCAACATGGCCAAGATGAGAGCCAAAGACAAACAGCTTGAGTTCAACGTTGATGTAAATAAGAACATTCCCCACATGCTTTATGGTGATGAGGTCAGAATCAAGCAGTGTATACTCAACATCCTCACCAACGCTGTCAAGTATACCGAGGAAGGCAGTGTCAATCTGAACATCGATTACGAGTATGTTGACGCAGAGAAACTAGCCAACATGGAGGATGATGTTATCATCGATGACTATATTCTTCTTAAGGTCAAGGTCAAGGATACCGGAATTGGTATCAAGGAAGAGGATATAGATAAGCTCTCGGCAGCATTTGAGAGAATCGATGAAAAGAGAAACAGAACCATCGAAGGAACAGGTCTTGGAATCAATATCGTCAACAGCCTGCTTGCTATGATGAAATCCAAGCTTGTTGTTAAGAGTGAATATGGTAAGGGCTCCGAATTTTCTTTTGATCTCTTACAGAGAGTTGTTGATAAAGAGCCTATGGGCGATTTCACCAGTGCCTACAAGAACTATCAGCAGGAAACAGAAAGTTACGAAGAGAGCTTCCATGCGCCTGAGGGTAAGATCCTTGTGGTTGATGATACCAAGACAAACCTTACGGTTATCGTGGGACTTCTTAAGATGACTCAGATACAGATAGATACTGCCATCAGCGGCTTCGAAGCGCTTGATATGGTCAAAAAGAAAAAGTATGACATTATCTTCCTTGACCACAGAATGCCCGAGATGGACGGTATTCAGACTTTCCACGCCATGAAGGAAATGGATGATAATGCTTCGATCTTTACACCTGTCATCGCCCTTACTGCCAACGCTATCTCTGGATCAAGAGAGATGTACTGTAAGGAAGGCTTTGATAATTACATGTCCAAGCCTGTAGATCCCGGTAAGCTGGAAGAAATGATCCTTACTTATCTTCCTGCTGACAAGGTAATAAGACCTGGAGATGAAGGCTTTGTATCCAATGCAGCTGAGGTAGATGAGGCTGAGAAAAAAGCTATGCAGGATCTGCTAAGAGTTTCTGGCGTAGATATTGAGATGGCTATCGAAAGATGCGGCTCTGCAGATGCAGCCAGAGATGTTATGAAGGACTTCAGAATGGCCATTACGGAGAGAGCGGAGCTTATAGAGAGGTACGAAAGAGAAGGCGATATCAAGAATTACACTATCTATGTACATGGTCTTAAGAGCTCAGCCCGCGCAATTGGCGCAGTTGATCTTGGCGATCAGGCTGAATATCTTGAGAAATGCGGAAATGACAACTGGGTAGAAGAAATTCACGACCTGACACCTGAGCTTTTGGCATTGTACAGAAGCTACCTTGGTAAGCTGGAGATACTGACACTGGAAGACGATGAGGGTAAAGAGGAGATTCCACCTGATGACCTTGAAAATGCCTATGCTTCCATCAAGGAATTTGTCTCTGCATCACTTTTTGACAGTGCGGATGATATCATGAAGATGCTGGAGGATTACAAGATTCCGGCTCAGTATAAAGACAAGCATGAAGAAGTAAAAAGACTTATGGCTGCTGTTGACAGAGATGGTCTTTTAAATATACTTTAATAATAGCGTTTCAATATGAGAGGGCTAAATATGGATAAGCGCGTATTACTTATTGGTAATCAGAAGAGCTTTATGGTTAACGCAATAGCAAAGGGCCTTGAGAAGGAAGGGTACGAGGTTGTGCCTGCAGGTCTTTTGTCACTTGAGATAAAAAACATTGAGAATAAGCCTAAGATATATATTCTGTATCTGGGTGATATTACGCTCGATGATTCTGAGGTTCTCAGGTATATCAACGAAGCTATCGATACAGAGAGATTTCTTTTGTATATGATTGGTAATCAGGAAGAGCTTTCACTTGGTCTTACCCTTATTGGTAAGGAGAAGATTCAGGAGACTTACATCAGACCTCTCGATGTCAAGATGCTCGCTGAGACCCTGGATACCGTGGTGGATTACAGCGCTGTCGATGAGAATCTCAAGAAGAAAATTCTTATAATTGATGACGACGGAGCTATGCTCAGAATGATGAAGACATGGCTTTCTGTTAAATATAGAGTTTATATGGCTAGTTCAGGTAAGATTGCTATATCTTTCCTCATGCAGAATCCTGTTGACCTTATTCTCCTTGATTATGAGATGCCGGTCATGAACGGACCTGAGGTGTTAAAAGAAATCAGGAACACCCAGGCACTAAGAGATCTGCCGGTTATTTTCCTGACAGCCAAGGACGATAAGGAAAGTATTATGAAGGTAGTTTCGCTTAAGCCTGAGAAGTACCTCCTTAAGTCCATGCCAAAAGAGAAGCTTATTGGCGCTATTGATGAATTTTTCGATAGAAGAGCCAAAAAGGCAAATACATAATATACCAAGGGAAGGTAATCTAAATGATATCCAAGTTAGTAGACAGAATTGTAGACACAGGTGCACCTATTGTTGTGGGACTTGATCCCAAGCTCTCTTTTATCCCTGACAGGATCAAAGACAAGGCTTTTTCTGAAAAAGGAGTGAGTCTCGAAGGCGCTGCCGAAGCTTTCTGGCAGTACAACAAAGAGATTATTGACAGTATTTACGATATTGTCCCAGCAGTTAAGCCACAGATCGCTATGTATGAGGAGCTTGGTATTCCAGGCCTTATCACCTTCAAGAAAACAGTTGAGTACTGTAAGGAGAAGGGTCTTATTGTAATCGGCGATATCAAAAGAGGTGACATTGGTTCTACTTCTGAATCCTACGCAGTTGGACATCTTGGAAGCGTCAAGATCGGTGATGAGACTTTCAGAGGCTTCGATGAGGATTTTGCTACAGTTAATCCATATCTTGGATCTGACGGTGTTAAGCCTTTCATTTCGGTTTGTAATAAAGAAGACAAGGGAATCTTCGTACTGGTTAAGACTTCTAACCCTTCAAGCGGAGAGTTCCAGGATCGTCTCATAGACGGCAGACCACTTTATGAGCATGTTGGAGAACAGGTTGAGAAGTGGGGACTTGAGTCAATGGATGGTTCCTACAGTAACGTTGGCGCAGTAGTTGGTGCTACATACCCAGAGATGGGCAAGATCCTTCGTGACATCATGCCACATGCCTACATCCTTGTTCCTGGCTATGGTGCTCAGGGTGGTAAGGGTAAAGACCTGGTTCATTTCTTCAACAAGGATGGCCTTGGAGCAATCGTTAATTCTTCCCGTGGAATCATCGCTGCATGGCAGAATGAGAACTACAAGCAGTTCGCAGATGGTCAGGTTGGAGATGCAGCAAGGGCAGCAGTATTCGATATGAAAAAAGATATTGCGGATGCACTTAAATAAAAAATGTCGAAAGAGTCGCAGTTTTGCGGCTCTTTTTTTACGGCTAAAAATAGGTGTTGCACAATTCATAATTATAGGATATAGTGTTTGATATCAAGGAAAACGTTTTCCGAAAGGAGAAGCTAATGATACTAAGTGCTATATATCACAGAATGTCAGAGCAGTACTGCTATCCGCTTGATGAGGATAACCTTATCATCAATATCAAAACAGGATATGACGTTGATAAAGTGTATATTATTTACGGAGATCCATACGAAGCTGGAATAATGGGCGGAAACGAGCACTGGAGCGGAGTTCGAGAAGAAATCTGCTACAAGAAGCGCCTTAAGAATCACATCTGGTGGACAACCACATTGTGCCCAGAGTATAAGAGATGCAAATACTACTTTGAGCTTCATAGCGGCGATGAGTGCATGTTCTTTTTTGAGGACGGCTTCCTTACTGAAGAGGAGATGAATCAGGAAGGTAAGACACTTTCTTATTTCATAATGCCATGGATGAATCCTGCTGATGTCTGCAAGACTCCTTCCTGGGTTAATGATACAGTGTGGTATCAGATTTTCCCTGAGAGATTTTGCAATGGAGATAAGAGTATAGATCCTGAAAATGTCCTTCCATGGAAGTATGAAAAAGTAGAGAATTTTCATGATTACTACGGCGGAGACATTAAGGGAATAAGGGACAGACTTCCATATTTAAGAGATCTTGGAATCACAGGAATATACCTCAATCCTATTTTTGAAGCTCACAGTAATCACAAGTACAACACAAGAGATTACAAGAAGGTTGATCCTCACTTTGGAACCAATGATGACCTAAGGCTCCTGGTTCAGGAAGCTCATGAGATGGGCATCAGAGTCATGCTGGATGCGGTATTCAACCACACCGGAAGTGACCATCCAATGTGGATTGATGTACTTGAAAAGGGACAGGCTTCCCAGTATGCCGACTGGTACATGGTCAACAAATGGCCAGTGGAGCAGGGAAGAGATACCAAGGATGGAAGATATTATTCTTTTGCCTTTGCTGAATATATGCCCAAGCTCAACACCAGCAATCCTCAGGTTCAGGACTATCTTTTGGATATCATCAGATTCTGGATCGAGACCTTTGATATAGATGGCCTCAGGTTCGACGTTGGTAACGAGATTTCTCATTCTTTCCTTAAGGCTGTCAGATACATGACAAGTCATATGAAGGATGATTTTTATCTTCTTGGAGAAATCTGGCATGATTCAATATCATGGCTGCACGGAGATGAGTATGATTCAGTTATGAACTATCCGCTCTCTACTGCTATTGCGGATTTTTGGGTTTACAAGAACAGGGGAAGAGAGACCTTCGAATACGACATTAACAGATGCTTTACCATGTACTATTCACAGGTTAACGACGTTCTTTTCAACCTGCTGGATTCTCATGACACCAACAGACTTCTGGATAAAGCCCAGAACAATATAGATGTCTTTTACCAGCAGCTGGCAGTTCTTTTCACAATGCCAGGAAGTCCATGTATCTACTACGGCACAGAGGTTGCCATGGAGGGCGGATACGACCCCGATTGCAGGAGATGCATGCCTTGGGAGGAGATAGATTCTGGTAAAAAAGATATCGAGATCGGCGAGATGAAGAAACTCATAGCCATGAGAAAGAGCCTTCAGTCCTGCAAGAGCAGGAACTTCCACTTCCCTAACGATATCGCCAGCAAGAGAGTGATATCCTATGAGAAGCTTGGGGAAAACGAGAGCCTTCAGGTATATCTCAATTGTGAGGAGTCGGATGTAACCATAGATATCAGCAGCTTCGAGGAGGTTGTATACTCCCGTAAGTGGAACGAGGACGCAGACGGCAAGGGCACTCTTGAAGCCAACGGAATCCTGGTACTCAGGAAAAAATGAAATTCATAATATATAAAATGTGTTAATATAGGCGGTTTACGGTCATTATTTGATTGTAGACCGCTTCTTTCATGGGTATAATGTTGAATAAAGTGGACCATGGGGACGGGGACACGCAGCGAGGTTGAGACGAGATGATTGAGAAAATTTTAGAGACAGAATCTGGAAATATCCATTATTGGATATCAGAGAATTATAAAAATGAGTGTGGTACAATATTCTTCTTACATGGTTTAACTGCAAGCCATGACTTATTTGTGAATCAGGTAGAATATTTTTCCAAAGATTACAACATTATTGTCTGGGATGCGCCGGCGCATGGTTTATCCCGCCCATACAAGGATTTTACTTATGAGAAGGCAGCGCTTGCTGCAGTACAGATTCTTAAGGACAACGATATTAAGGAAGCTGCTTTTGTGGGACAGTCCATGGGCGGATTTATCACTCAGTCTGTTCTTAAGCGCTTTCCAGAGTACGTTAAGTGCTTTGTATCTTTAGACAGCACTCCTTTTGGAGAAAAATATTATAGCAAGTCAGATAAATGGTGGCTTAGGCAGATCGAGTGGATGTCAGCTCTTTATCCTGACAAGGCGCTTCGTAAGGCGATCGCCAAGCAGTGCACCACAACCGAGAGGTCCTATCAGAACATGTTCCAGATGCTATCTGTATATGATAAAAAGGAGCTGTGCCATTTAATGGGCATTGGCTTTGCAGGCTTTTTGGAGGATAACTGCGATCTGAAAATCACTTGCCCGGTTCTTTTGATCGTAGGAGAGCATGACCGGACTGGTAAAGTTATACACTACAACATCGCATGGGCAGAGGAGCTTGGCACTTCGATTACATGGATAAAAGACGCTGCTCATAACTCCAATGATGACCAGCCTGAGCAGGTTAATAAATATATTGAAAATTTTTTGAAAAAAAGCTGTTGACCTTATAGTTAACTGCAATGATATAACCGTTACAGAAAGGAGATTGGTCGGTATGACAATCAAAGATTTTGCGAAGCTCTGCGGATGCAATCCTCAGACACTGCGATATTACGACCGTCAGGATCTACTCAAACCGGTGAAGGTAGATGACTGGACAGGATATCGCTACTACGATGAGGAGCAGGCGGTTGCTTTCGTTAAGATCAAGAACATGCAAAAAGCCGGATTTTCCATTGATGAGATAAAAGAGCTGCTGGATAAAGATGATGCAGCAATCTACTTAGCCTTTGAGAAAAAGATAACCGAGCAGGAAAGACAATTACAGGAAATCAAAAATATACAGCAAACATACCAGACCGAAATAACGGAGATGAGAAAAGCAGTTTTAGCTTTAAGAGATTCACTTATGAAATCTATGGAGGAATATTCACCAGCCGAGGAGTTCGGACTTAGCGAAGAGGAGTACAATGAGCTCAAAGAGGGTCTTGATGAATTCTTTGGAAAGATAGTTGATACAGGTGATCGTTCACTTTTTGATGTCAGAGAGATACCAGATAGAAAAGAGGATCTTGAAGCTTTTAAGAAGAGCTTAAATGATCCTGATTTTACAACAGTTTATGAGAATCATGACTGGAAGAATGTAAAAGATTTCATGGCTGAAATACCAGAAATTACAAATGGCAGTGAGTACAGATGTCTTTTTAAACTGGCTCCTGAAAAGAAGGCAAATACAGCTTTTGCTAATACTTTTATTGGAACCTTATGTATGAGAAATCAGGACAAGAAAATGACAGTGTCCTGTAACGTAATTAGCTCAGATGATGGTCAGAACCACTTCTGGTGCAGAACAAAATAAATGCAAATGGACCCGGGGGACGGGGTTAGTGGTCCATTTTTGGGGAGCGTTTAGGATGAACAAGAAAATTCTTAATTCAAATCATTTGAAATTGATTGCCATAATAGCCATGACAATCGATCATTTCACAGATCTTTTATATCCGAACTTTCCGGTAGAGCCATTACCTGTTGCGCTCCATGTTATCGGGCGACTTACAGCACCTATCATGTGGTTCTTCATCTGCGAAGGCTATCATTATACAAGAGATGTAAAAAAATATATGCTGCGCCTGGGGATTTTTGCAATCATATCCCACTTTGCATATTGCTTTGGCTTCGGAATCGAGCTTAATCCGCTTAAGGGAGGCATCTTCAATAGGACAAGCGTAATGTATCCGCTGTTTATCGCGGTGGTTGTCCTGTATATCGGGGAACATGTCAATGTTCTCAAAACATGGCAGAAGTTTATTATTCAGTTCATTCTCGTATGGAGTGCCTTTCCTGCTGACTGGAGCTGCATTGCAGTACTTGCGATCGTTGATATGTATGTTCGCCGCGGCAATCTTGAGAAGCAGATGCTCAAGATCATCCAGTGGGTTATAGTTTATGCGCTTGTATCATACTTCTTTGTGAGCAAGGCTTATGCTTTTGTAATGCTAGGCGTACTGCTGGTATATCCGGTGCTTAAACTCTACAACGGCGAGCGTGGTAAGGCTAAGTGGATGAAGTGGTTTTTCTATATTTATTATCCGCTTCATCTGATAATACTGGGAATTCTGAGAATTCTGATTTATGGAAATGCGAATATTTGTCTGTAGGAATTAATGAATCAGGGGACGAAGGTTTGTGGTCAAAAATGGACCACAAACCCCGTCCCCTAGGACCATTTCAAGGAGGAGTGAGTATGTTTTACGATGTGGATGATTTGAGAACGGATGAGATTTTCCTTAAACTCAACGAGACCTGCGAGGCCAAGCCTGAGAAGCGCTGGCTTCCTGCCTACTATTTTGACATATGTCTTTTGGATGGAACATCGGTTGGCGCTTGTGACCTGAGAATTGGTCATAACGACAAGACCTACATCGGGGGAAACATAGGCTACAACGTCAACGAAGAGTATCGCGGAAATCACTTCGCAGGAAAGGCCTGCAAGCTCTTATTCCAGCTTGCCAAGAAGCATGGCCTTGATTATGTGATAATCACCTGCGACCCGGATAACGCCGCATCTTACAAGACCTGCGAATACGCTGGCGGCAAATACATTGAGACAATCGATATCCCTGAAGATAACGAAATGTACGCTGAGGGCAAGAGACTGGTTAAGATCTACCGGTTTGATATTTGATTTGAATATTGAAGATGAGTTCGACATATTGGGGGCTCAGTACCAGAGATTTATATAAAACTATGGTTTATGGAGGAGTAGAGTATGGCATCGTGGATGGTTCACCTTAGGATTGCAGACAGATTGCTTGATAGGATAGAGGGGCTTGATCAGAGTGCGTTTGTTATGGGTAACATCGCACCGGACAGTGGCGTTCCCAACGAGGATTGGTCAGTGTTTACACCGCCAGGAACAGTGACACATTTTAGAACCAAGCCTGGGGAAAAGACATACATAGATATTGATAAGTATGTTCAGGACTATTTTACAAAAGAGAAAGTAAAGAAGTATTCTAATCGTGAATACTCTTTTTTCCTTGGCTATTATACACATCTTTTAACAGATATCGAATGGACGAAAATGACACATTCTGAAGGTGTATCTGAGGAAAATGCCAGAAAAGAAAACATGTCTCTTACAGAATTTATCTGGAAGAACAAGGAAGACTGGTATGACCTTGATTTCCTGTATTTAGAACAGCATACAGATTTTCGTGCATTCCATATCTATGAGGATGCCGACGATATAGAAAATGTCTTTATGGACATATTTGCCAAAGATGCCTTTGAGAACAGACGTGAGTACATTTGCGGCTATTACCGCAGTGATAACCACGGTGATCTTCATAGGAACTACCAGTATCTCACCAAAGAGAGGTCTGACAGATTTGTTGACGAGACAGAGGCGATAATACTGGATATTATTTCAAGCAGATGGGCGGATGGAAGAAGCTCTTTTGTACGACATCAATATTGATGAGGATAACAAAGTAACCTATGAAGAACTCAATCAAATTTCATGTTGGTGATATCACCAAGCTACAAGTTGATGCAATAGTTAATGCCGCGAACAGTTCATTACTGGGCGGTGGTGGCGTTGACGGCGCCATACACAGAGCAGCTGGTCCGGGGCTCCTGGATGAATGCAGAACTTTAAACGGCTGCAGAACAGGCGAAGCCAAGATTACCGGAGGCTACAATCTTCCTGCTGCCCACGTTATTCACACAGTTGGCCCAATCTACAGCGGAAGCGCTTCTGACCCTGAAGACCTTCGTAATTGCTACTGGAATTCTCTCGAGGTTGCCAAGGCAAATGGCCTTCACAGCATCGCATTTCCTGGTATTTCTACCGGAGTATACGGATATCCCAAGAGGGAAGCGGCGCAGATAGCTCTTTCTACAGTAAAAGAATGGCTTGCGCAGAATGCAGATTACGATATGGAAGTAACTTTCGTGAATTTCAGCGAAGCTGATTATCAGATTTATCAGTCGCTGATTTGAAGTCAAAAATGGACCACCAACCCCGTCCCCATGACGACTACGGAGGACAACATCACCGACAACATCTATTAGATAAAGAATGAAAAATGCTTAGCTGCGATAATTGGGGCAATTATATACCTTTTTATATGTCTTTCGGGATGGTAAATGCTAGCTCTTGCTATAAATATGAGGGATGAAGCTTGATTTATATGCATTTTGCTCGATTTCCAAAGTGGTAAAAACATATAAAAAGGCACTTAGGAAGTTTTTTTATATACTTTTAGGACTTATGCTTAAAGGAAAAATACATATAAGTATTCAAATATGTTAGGAATTATAGCAAAACAGTACTTTTGACCAGATTTGAAGCATATAAAAGTGGACAGCAGTGCTTGTTTTATACGTTTTGTAGGAATAATAGGAAAGGCATCTGCCAAGGACGAGCAGGTAGATAATGTATGGAGACAGAGAGATTAGTGATTGATGCCATCAAGGCATCTGATAAAGAGGATTACTTTCACAATATATCCCACGACAGAAAGGTGCTTGAAACCTTTGTTTGCACCTACGTTGAGGATATTAAGGACATGGATGTCACTCCGTATGTGGACAGGGACGGCATGTATGCCATAAGGCTCAAGGAAACTGGGCGGCTTATCGGCATAATTCTATATTTTGATGACAACGGGGAATCCTGTGAGATTGGCTATGGGATCGGCTCAGAGTATTGGGGACGTGGCTATGGCACAGAGGCAGTTAAGCGGTTCATAGAATTTTGCCTTGAGGAAAAGAAATTCAAAACCGTCTATGCATCCTTTTTTACAGGAAATGAGTCTTCCAAGCGGGTGATGGAAAAGTGCGGAATGACCTACGACCACTTTAATGAGAAAGAAATGGTCTATCTTGGTCAGGAGCGAGACCTCACCTACTATAGTATTAATCGGATGAGTGTGGATGAAGACTCACAGAGCGATACTTTTGAAAAATCCTGTGGGGCGATAGTTTATACAGTTGAGGACGGAGTAATCAAGTACCTTCTTGTTCAGGAGATAAGCGGATTTCACAGTTTTCCCAAGGGCCATATGGAAGGAAACGAGACAGAAGAAGAGACTGCACTTCGCGAGATAAAAGAGGAAACAAATCTGGAAGTTAATCTCTGCACTGACTTTAGAGAGATTGAGCAATATCAGCCCGCAGAAAAGCCAGGAGTTACCAAGCAAGTGGTTTACTTTCTGGCTGAATATTCAGGAGCTACGCCAACTATTGTAAGACCAAACGAGATCAGAGCCTTAAAGAGCCTTACGCCTGAGGAGGCACTCAATACCATAGAACATGACAGCAAAAAGGAGCTGCTTAAAAAGGCTGATGCGTATATAAAGGGAAGAAAACTTTGAAAGAAAAAGACAGAGTAGTATAGGAAATTGACGGAGTTTATTATGAAGCACAAGCGACTGAACAGGGATGGATGGGGATTTCAGTACTATCCTTATTATCAGATGAGAATTGATTGTGAGAGCTTCCATGGAATTGCGTGCCTCATCAGATTCACTGACGGAGAAGCTAATTACTGGGCAACGCCCAAGGCAGGCAGAATCCAGGTTACAGGAGAAGGTATGACATGGCTTGAGCTGATCCCTGATAACGCCAAAAGAGTTATCACAGTAAAGTATTTTCCTGATGGTACTTATGACGAAGAAAGAGCTAGCTATCCAAAGAATTTTTGCGGTAAATATCGTCCTTCTATCTGGTATGTAGACATTATAGAAGGGATCGAATATGCCGAAGACGGAATAGCTGTTTTTATTGACAAATACCTTGATGTGATTTTTACCCCGGAGGGAGACATAAAAATCGATGACCGCGATGAATTGGATCAGGCTCATGCAACAGGAGAATTGTCAGATGAACAGTATACGGATGCACTGACAGAATGTGATCATATATTAAGAGATCTTTGTTTTGATATTGCTAAAACCAATACCTGGTGCTCGGAAATAAGAGAAATTGTTGAAGCAAGAATAGCTGCCGGTGAGGAGATTACTAAATGTCGCGATGTATTACAACTTGAAAAGCATCATTCCTTTCGGAGGTTGGATAAAATGAACAGGAATGTATTCTTTATACTGGGATGCCCCTGTGCCGGAAAGACAACTGTTGCCAGGTTATTAGCTCAAAAAAATAATATGTTTTTGTTAAGTGGTGATGAAAGACGGTTTGAATACTATAAGCACGCTGATAAAGCAAAGCACAAATATATGACGATGGATGCCGCGTCCTTTTGGGACTGGTCATTAGATGAGATGGTGGATTGGGAAAGAGGTG
>JAEEGI010002962.1_pt1 | contig 40973 bp, 29 predicted proteins | sample 8958751 | NCBI WGS metagenome assembly JAEEGI01 (sample SAMN16246545, study PRJNA631951) | gut metagenome | biome: gut microbiome; feature: rumen; material: KS-attached | host: Bos | place: Iran: Karaj | collected 2018-10 | reverse complement strand
TGCCACGGCCGGCACGCTCGGCCTGACGATGGCGCTGGGCGACTGGGAGAAGGCCTTTGCTTGCGGCACCCGCGACCAAGCGGTTGGAGTTCCCTTGCTGAAATGGAGCCGCGGCCAGTTCCAGGTACACGTGATTTATACCGGTGCGGCGGAGTCGCTGTTCCTGATCTTCCCGGACGGGACCACGATGCTGCTGGACTGCGGAGAGCAGGACACCTTGTCCCTTGGCGAGCGGGCGGTCCCCCGCCTCCCGGACCACAGCCGCCTGGCCGGAGAATGGATCGCGCGTTATGTGGAGCGGGTCAACCCGCAGGGCCGGGACGTCGATTACATGATGCTGTCCCATTACCACAACGACCATGCGGGCTGCGAAACGATCTACAGTCTTGAGCCCGGGGCCGATGACCTCCCCTACGCGCTCAGCGGCTTCGGGGAAGCGGCGCAGTGGCTCCGTTTCGGCAAGGCCTTCGACCGTTGCTGGCCGGATTATACCGAGCCCATTCCCCTGCTGGACGACAAGAAGCGGGTGATGAGCCAGATGCGCAAGTTCTACGACTGGCAGACGCAGCACAGGGGGTTGGTCGTCGAGCGCTTCCGCGTCGGCGCCCTGGACCAGGTCCGCCAGCTGCATGATCCGGCTGCCTTCCGGAACTTCCACATATTCAATCTTTGCGGCAACGGCTGCGTCGCGGACCGCAGCGGGAAGGTCATCGACCTGTTTGCCAACGAGAAGGCCGGCAAGGAGCGCATCAACGAGAATGCCCTCAGTCTGGGGATGATTATCCGGTACGGGTCCTTCCGTTTCTATACGGCCGGGGATTTCTCCCATCACTGGACCAATTGCGACGGCGTGCGCGTCGACAACGAGAAGGTACTCGCACGCTATGTGGAGCCCTGCCAGGTCTCGAAAATCAACCACCACGGGCATCAGTCGATGTCGACCGAACTGGTGGCCGCCCTGCGCTCGCGGGTCTGGCTCAGCAGCACCTGGAATCAGCGGCATTGCACGGACGATACCCTGCAGCGTCTGACGGACCGCAATGCTTATCCCGGCGAGCGGCTGATCTGCCCGGGCATGATGCCGCCGGAGCGCCGAGCTGCGATGGCCGTGGGCGGGACGGCTTCCCTGCTGGATGACGTCGCGCCGGAGAGCTTCGAAGGCGGACACGTCGTCCTGACCGTCGAGCGTGGCGGGAGGGATTATTCCATATCCTACGTCACGGCGGCGGACGAATCGATGACGGTCCGCAGCGTGATGCGTTTCAAGGCCTAGAAGGGCTTATTTCCTCGTTTCGTAGATGTCCCGGATGGACAGGGTCTGGAAGATCTCGCTCCCCTGCGAGCTCTCATAGATGATGCCCAGAGTCTCGGGATCCAGGAGCGTCATGCAGGAATACCCCATCCCGTGGTAGTGGTCCAGCAGGAGACTGCAGGGCCAGGTCATGCCGTTGTCCAGGCTCAGACGCACGGTCATGTCCCGGCGCTGGCGGGGATTGTGGGCGCAGTTGCAGAAGAACAGCAGGTCCTTGCCGAGGCAGTTGTCGGCCGCCGCAACCCGGTACAGGCTGGCCTGGCAGAAACATTCGACCAGGGTACTGTCGGTCGCATGCTTGGTCCAATGGTCTCCCAGGTCGGAAGTCAGGTACACGGCCCGGCGTCCCGAAATGCTGCGGTCCCGGGCGTTGATCATCAGCACCCCCGGCTCGATCTCAGCGATCTGCGACTCATTGACATAGCGCTTGATCTGTCCCTGCCCGCGCCGCCAGGTCTGCCCGCGGTCGCGACTGTAGATGATGGTGGCGGAATAGATGTCGTCCGCATCGCGGAACTGCAGAGGTACGGCCAGGGTGCCGTCCTGCATCGTGATGCCGATGCCGGGGCCTTCGAGCACGCTCTTCCAGGCCAGGTCCTTGATCTGGCGCGTGATGTTGACCGGCTCGGACCAGGTCAGGCCGTCGTCGGCGGAACGGACCAGCATCATCTGGCCTGTACTGTCGGGTGAGAAACCGCCTTCCTGGGCGGCGCTGCGACGGCCGCCGTGGTGCCAGGTGCCGAAGAGCAGCAAGTCGCCCGTCACTTCGTCCAGCAGCAGGCAGGGGTCGCCGATGCCATTCTCGTCCTGCGGGCGTCCGCCCCATTCCCCCATATCCATCACGATCCGCATCGGCTCCCAGGTCCGGCCATTGTCCGTCGAACGGCTGACGCCGACATCGATGTCGTTGGGCATGTCCTTGCCGCTCTTCCAGCGCACGTCATAACAGGCGACCAAGGTGCCGGCGTGAGTCTTTACCAGCCCCGGGATACGGTAGGAGAATACGCCGTCGTCCCCTTTGGTGCGCACCTTGCGGGCGATGCGGTGGACGGGATCGCCGGCGACGGTCAACCCTTCGCCTTCGATCCGGACCGTGAACGACTGCATAGCCGGCGGGACTAGCGAATCATTCAATTGGATGTAGACACGTCCGCGCTCGCAATGGACGTCGGCCAAGGCCTCGGCGGGCAGTTCAGGGATGGTGAGCGCAAAGGGCGGAAGACTATCCCAGGGCGCGAGGCAGAGCTCCGCGACCGGCACGTCTGACTTGCCCGGAATTACGGGAATGGCGATGTGCCGGACGACGGGCCCGGGACAGAGCGTCTGCAGTGGCACGGCCCTGAAGGCCAGCCCGCCCTGCGGCGTTTCATATAGTACGCCGACCGTCGCGGAATCCACTTGCGTCAGGCAGCTGTAGCCGTGGCTTTCCGCTTCCTGGATCAATACTTCGAAAGGATAATTGAAGCCCTGGTTGACACTCATGCGGAGCGTCAGGCGGCAGCGGTCCCGCTCGTCGGAAGGATTGCAGAACAGCAGCAGGTCGTGACCGAATATATTATCGGAGGCCGGAATGGCCAGCAGACTCCCCTGGCAGACCGGGTCGCTCAGCATGCCGTCCGCGATACCGCGCGCCCAGCTATCTCCCTGGTCATCAGAGATATAGATAGCCCGACCCGTGCGGGCATTGTCCCGCAAGCTCAGCATCAAGCGCCCCTCGCCCGTCTCGGCGAGCGCCCCCTCCGTCGTGCCGTCCTTGGCCCTTGCGCCGGCCTTCCAGGTCCGGCCGTGGTCACGACTGACCAGGATGCCGCCAGCCGTAGCCCCGCTGGCCGTCTGCACGCCCTCGGCGGAATTGTAAGTGGACATCGCGCGCAGATCCTTTGAAGGATCCAGGAACTGGATGGGAAGCGCCAGCGTCCCGTCAGAGAGCGCAATCCCCCTGCCCGGCGACGAAACGATCCAAACCCCCTCCGGGGCCTCCATCTCAAGCGCCTCGGCCGTCCAGCTCACTCCCCCGTCGCAACTGCGCAGCATCCGCATCTGAGGATCTGCCATCCCAGCCGGGCACAGCGGATCCTCAGCGCCCGGCGCCGAAGCCGCAAATAGCAGAATGTCAGCCCCATCTGTAAGCAAGCAAGGATAGCGTAAGCCCTGCAGCTCCTCCGGCGCAAAAGACTTCCAATGCCGACCGCCATCCGCCGACCGGCCAACCCGCAGCCCCCCGGGAGTCTCATAAACCGCGACCAACGCCCCATCCGCCCCCGTCACAAGCGCCGGGACAAAACCATGAGACGCAACTACCACATCCCGCCGCGAACAGTCAGTCAACGACAGGAATACGCCCAGCAAAACCGCGGACGTAAGCAGAAATGAACTGTGCCTCATCAGATTACTGCTTGATACCCGCCTCCAGGAAAGCGATCGCCTCCGCGGTCTTGTCCGTGAGGAACAGGTGCATGTTGGAATACTTCTCCCGCTCGGCGAGATCCTTCAAGAAAGGATAAACCGGCACGATACGCTCGAAGAAATCGCGCCCCAGGAACACCATCGGCCCCACGATCCCGTCGCTGTCGTAATGGATCTTGGCGGCACTCTGGAAGATTTCCTGCATCGTACCCGCGGAACCGGGCGTGAAGAGGATGCCGCCCAGCGTGACGGAAAGGATCATGTCCTCCCGCACGCTGTTGGTGAAGAACTTGGCGATATGGGTGGAAAAAGGCGTCGAAGGCTCGTGTCCGTAGAGCCAGGTCGGGATGGACAGGCTCTCGAAACGGTCCTGCGGGTATTTCTCCTTCACCTCCAGGGCGCTTTTCAGCCAGCGGAACGAATCCTTCTCCCCGGCGGAAGCCAGGATGTCGATGGCATCCTCCACCTCGGCCTCGCTCCGCCCGGCCATCCAGGCGCCCAGGTGGGTCGCCTCCATCGCGCCGGGGCCGCCGCCGGACACCATCAGCTTGCCATTCTCCGTCAGGGCCTTGCTGATCTCCACGATCTTGCGATAGCCGTCGTCGGCCCGCTTCAGCCCGTGACCGCCCATGATGCCGATGACGTCTTGCGGATTGAAACGCTTCAGGAAATCGGCCATCGCATCATAGGTGGAATAATCGTGCAGGCTGCGGGCCAACATGACGCGCATGTCATCGGCATGCTCCCCCGCTTCTTTGTAATCCGCATACACGCGGGCGTCGAAGGTGCGGGAGAAACTCGACGGATCCTCCGGATTGAAACCCTCGTACAAGGATTCCGCGGTATAGAGATTGGGATTGAAGGCGTGGAAAACCATTCCCATCCGCGGCAGGACCAGGCAGTCGCGCATCATGGCCTGCTGGCCCGGGCAAAGCTCGCAGCCGAAGAAGCAGCAGTCCACGAAGGTGTGGCCCAGCGCATAGTCCGGCACAGCGGTGAAATCGATGTACGAGAAGGCATAATGGCCGATCAGACGGGTCCCTTCCTGGGGCCGGGGCAGGTCATCGATGCCGTTGATTTGCAGATAAGGGTAGGTTTTCATTCCGTAGTAGTCTTGTGGAAGTCAAAGATAGGAAATAATCCTTGTAACGACAAGATAAAAGGCAGCCAGCGCACTTCCGGCAGCAGGAAGGAACCCTTCGGGGAATGCTGCCAAAAGTGCGCTGGCTGCCTTTCTAAGGCGTAGGAGAATTAGATCTCTTCGACGACCGGGGAATCCGCGGCGTTGCGCATGACGGAAGCGATGCCCTGCTTCATCGTACGCTCGCTGGCATACATCTGGCTGGAGCCGATGACCTGGCCGTTGGTGGCCTTCAGGTTGAAGAAAGGCTTGCCGTTCTTGGCGACCTTGATCTCATAGCGATCCTCGATGGGGCCGTTCTTGCGGACGGACTCGATGCCGTTCAGGCAGGACTCCTTCTTGGTATAGCCTTCGCTGGTGAGGATGACCTGGCCGTTCGTGGCCTTGAGGTTGAACTGGAATTCTCCGTTTTTACGGACGGTAACAACAAATTTTCCCATTGTTTTAATGTATTAAGTTGTGAATGAATATGCTCTGCTTCATTTGCATCAAGCACAAATATAAAAATTATTTCCTTTTATCCAATTCCTTTATGGCAGATTAAAGATATTTGTCGGCAAATTCCAGGTATTGGACCCAGTCATAGCCAAAGATGGCGTGCCTGCCGAGGCGCAGGTGGTAGCCCATGTGGTCGCCGAAAAGGGGCTGACGCGCATCCGGCCATACGTCGGTCGGAAGGCCGTGGATGCCGTATAACTCATAGACCGGTTTGGCGTGGACGAGGCTCAGGAATTCCCCCTTAGGGTCCGCCCACATGTCTCCGGCCGCAGAGCCGACGTACACCGGCCTCGGGGCGATCAGGGCAACCAACTCGTGCTGGTCCACGGGCAGCGCATCCTCGTTGTCCATATATTTCAAGAAATTGCGGCAGAACCACTGCGGGAAGGTCGCCTGGATCTGGCGGACGGTCTGTCCGTAACGCCGCCGCGAGATCGCGGCGCCCCCGCAGCCTGAATCATTGGAAATCGCCATGGCGAAACGCGTGTCCTGCGCGGCGGCCCAAAGCGCCGTCTTGCCGCCCCGGGAATGGCCGATTGTGGAGACCCGGTGCGGGTCCACGCTGGTCTGCGCCTCCTCGAGCCAGTCCATCACGCGGCTGCAACCCCAGGCGTAGGCGGAAAGACCCGCCCACTGGTCCGGCTCCGGGAAGGTCTGTCCTTCCTTGTAGATATAGGGATGGACGCCGTTCTGGAAGCCGTCGTCGAAGTCGGGATCCAGGTCGGATTTGTAGAAAGAGAGGAAAGCGTAACCGCGGGCCAGGATCAGTTCCAAGGGATAGAAATGGCGGTACTGGCCGTAAGCCGGGAATCCGTGGATCACATAGTTTTTAAGCTGCTGCTCATCGGGATAGGAGATGGTATGGTCTTCGTTGATCGAGGCATTACCGGAGGTGTTCATCATCAGGAAGGCGGGCGCGGGATGGTCCAGCCCGTTGGGCACCCAAGTCACCAGGCGTATGTATTTTTCCTCGCTGGCATCGAAATAAATGAGGATCTCCTGGCGGGTCGCCATGCCGCCGATGGCGTTCTCGTCCGTCAGGACGACCTTGTAATGCTGGCCCTCCAGGCGATCCGGGGAACGGCCGTAAACCTCGCGGCGGAAGAGCTCGAGCAGTTCGGCCCGGCGCTCCCCTTCCCACTGCGCAATGCTCGTGACGGGCGTCCCGTCGTTCATCACCAGCGGGTCCGGCAGCGTGTAGGCGGGCACCTTCGTCTCATCGTAGTTGGGCAATCCCGCTTCTTCGGAGCCGTAAGAGCCGGTGCCGGTCTTCATATTCGTCATTTCAAAAGGCTGGAGGCAGGCGAAGTGGGCGCATTTGGCCGCCATCTCGCGGCGCACGTGGTTCTCCAGCGTATAGGGCGCGTAGGCATCGGTCAACTCACGCGCATCGCGGCCGGTCACGGCCTCATAGACAGTGGCGGCGGCCGCATAGCTTCCCATGGTGCAGTTCAGGCGGTCTGCGAAAGTGACGTCCCCCTCCATGCTGAAGGAACTGCGCAGGTTCTCGACGGTCGTGCCGATCGGGATGACCTCCAGGCCGTATTTTTCGGTAAATTCGCGGCTGACCGCAGCCAGGAGCTGATACATGTCCCTGTTGTTGTGGCCGAACGCCATCCAGTGCATGGTGGACTGGTGCGCATAGGGCCAGGTCTGGAAATACATCAGTCGCGTACCTTTGGGCGTGCGTTTCCGGACGTATTTGATCAACTGTCCGAGCCCGGGGTCGATGGTTTCCCGGCGGCAGGCCTGGGCGCTCTGGGTCTGCAGGCTGACGACGTCCCAACGTTCGTCTTTCAGGGCCTGGGCCAGGCTGACGCCCTCGCGCTCCGAGGTCTCGCCCCGGACGACCTTGCCATAGCGGAAGGCCGGCTCCCCGCTCTTGGCAAGGGCCGCCAGTTCGGCATAGTCAGCGTCGTCTTTGCACGCATAGCCGATGACGACGGGCTGACCGCCGGCTTCGAAATAGGCGTAGGTATCCCGGGTGTAGACATCGGCGCTCCATTCGTTTCCGACGGCCAGGATGCGGAGGGTATCCTGGGCCTGGGCGGTGGCAAAGAAGCAGGAAAAGGCAAAAATTGCAGAAAGGAAAGTAGATTTATATCCCATTGTATGAAAGTTGTTTAGGCTATGTTATTTCATCTTTGAATCCATGCAGATGGTGACGGGGCCGTCGTTGACCAGGGAGACCTGCATGTCGGCGCCGAAGGTCCCGGTACCGACCGGGCGGCCGAGGGCTGACGACAGGCTGTCGCAAAACTGCTCGTACAGCGGGATGGCTTTTTCGTGGCCCGCCGCTTCGATATAGGAAGGACGGTTCCCCTTCCGGGTCGAGGCCATCAGGGTGAACTGGCTGACGACGATCACCTCTCCCCCGACGTCCTGCACGCTGCGGTTCATCACGCCGGCTTCATCGTCGAAAATGCGGAGCGCGGCGGTTTTCTTAACCAGATAATCGATGTCCGAGGCGTCGTCTTCGTGACCGATGCCGAGCAGGACCAGAAGCCCGGGGCCGATGGCGGATTTGACCGCTCCGCCGATGCTGACGGAGGCTGAACGGACCCTTTGGATCACAACGCGCATACCCTTGTCGTTTTGTTGTGCTAAAATACACATAATTTCATTATATTTGAAAAATAGTTGAATTCCGGATTCGCATGAAAAAGTTTTTGTCTCTCCTGGTGATGCTCACCGCCCTCGTGACCCTGCGGGCCGCGGACCTGGGCGGCAGTTGCGTCAAGGACAGCATACGCTACAAGGGCCACGACCGCATCTACTGGCTGCACGTGCCCGAAAGGATTTCTCCCGACGCTCCCCTGCTCATCTGCCTGCACGGCTATGGCGGCATCGCCTTCCGCGGAAACGTCCACCTGGTGGAACTCGCCGACGAGCACGGTTTCGTCATCTGCTATCCGCAGGGCCTCCCGGACCCGAAGGGCAAACCCAGCTGGAACGTCGGCTATCCTTCGCAGGAAGGATGGAAGATGGACGATGTCGGCTTCGTCGAGAAACTGGTGAAGCATCTGCAGAAACAGTTCGGCCTCGATCCCCGCAACACCTTCCTGACCGGGATGTCCAACGGCGGCGAGATGTGTTACCTGCTCGCCCGCAAGAAGCCGGACCTTTTCGCCGGCCTGATCTCGATGGCGGGTCTTACGCTGGAATGCATGACGCCCCTCAATTATGGCCGCCCCGTGCCCTTCATGGAGGTGCATGGCACGATGGACAAGACATCCTACTGGACCGGCGATCACCTGAACCAGTACGGCTGGGGCGCCTATCTGTCCGTACCGGCGGCCATCAGTTATGTGGTGGCGGCCGACGGCTGCACCGCTTATTCCAAGGAGGACATCACGGCGGAAGGGAAGAAGCCGGTGTTCCTGCACAAGTATCTCAACGGCGTTCCGGCCCGCAAGGGCAAGGGCCATCCCTGCGAGGTCTGGCTCTACGAGGTCGTCGGAGGCGGCCACAACTGGGCCGACAAGGAGATGGACACGTACGGGGAAATCTGGAAGTTCATGGATCATTTTATGTATCGCTGATAATATGGAGAATCTTGGATTGGGCCTGGTGCTGATGATCGTCGGCATGGTCACGGTGTTTCTGATCCTGCTGATCGTCATCTTCGGCAGCACGCTGATGATACGGATCGTCAACCGGATCGCACCCTCGGAAAACAAACTGCCTGCGGCCGACCCCGCCACGAGGCAGGTATTGGAAGCCGCCGTCGCGCAGCTGACGGGTGGAAAAGGAAGAATTACGAACATAACGACTTTATAGGAAATGGCAAGAGAGATCAAGTTGAGCCTGGTATTCCGGGACATGTGGCAGAGCGCGGGCAAGTATCAGCCCCGCGTGGACCAGCTGGTCAAGGTGGCCCCCGCCATCATCCGGATGGGCTGTTTCGACCGCGTCGAGACCAACGGCGGCGGCTTCGAGCAAGTGAATTTGTTGTATGGGGAGAATCCCAACATCGCCGTGCGGCAGTGGACGAAGCCCTTCCACGAGGCGGGCATCCAGACGCACATGCTGGACCGCGGACTGAACGCCGTGCGTATGAGTCCCTGCTCCAAGGACCTGAGGCAGTTGTTCTACAAGGTCAAGAAGGCCCAGGGGACGGACATCACCCGCATCTTCGACGGCCTGAATGACCCGCGCAACGTCATCCCCTCCATCGGCTATGCGAAGGAGGCCGGGATGATCGCCCAGGCGTCCCTGTGCATCACATATTCGCCCATCCATACGGCGGAGTATTTCATCGGGCTGGCCAAGCAGTTCATCGAGGCGGGCGCCGACGAGATCTGCCTCAAGGACATGGCCGGCATCGGCCGCCCCGTGACCCTGGGCAAGATCGTGAAGGGCATCAAGGACGCGTATCCGCAGATTCCGGTCCAATACCACACGCATGCCGGCCCCGGATTCAGCATGGCTTCCGTGCTGGAAGTGTGCCAGAACGGCTGCGATTACGTGGACACGGGCATGTCTCCCCTCTCCTGGGGCACCGGCCATCCGGATGTCATCGCCGTGCAGGAGATGCTGCGGGACGCCGGTTTCACGGTCAAGGACATCAACATGGACGCCTATATGGAGGCCCGCACCCTGATCCAGGAGATGTATGACGACTTCCTGGGCTACTACTGCCCGGACTACAACCGCCTGGACAATTCCCTGCTGGTCAAGCCCGGCCTGCCCGGCGGCATGATGGGCTCTCTGATGACCGACCTGGAAGACAATCTCTCTTCGCTCAACAAGTGGAAAGTCAAGAACGGCGAGCCGGAACTGACGACGGACCAGCTGATGGTCAAGCTCTTCGACGAGGTGGCCTATGTCTGGCCCAGGGTCGGCTATCCGCCCCTCGTCACCCCCTTCTCGCAATATGTCAAGAACCTGGCGCTCTTCAACGTGATCTCGATGGAGAAGGGCAAGAAGCGCTGGGAGATCTTCCCCGATACGATCTGGGACATGGTGCTCGGCAAGACCGGACGTCTGCCCGGCCCCGTCGCCGACGAGATCAAGGAGCTGGCGGCTTCCCAGGGCCGTGAATTCACCGATGTGGATCCGCAACTGAACTATCCCGACTGCCTGGACGAATACCGCCGGCGCATGGCCGAAAAGGGCTGGGAGACCGGTGAGGATGACGAGGAGCTCTTCGAGTACGCGATGCACCCGGAGCAGTACGAGTCGTTCCGCAACGGCAAAGCCAAGGCGGATTTCGAGGCCGACCTGGCGAAACGCAAGGCTGCTCAGGACGCGCCTGCCGCCCTGCCGTCCGTCATTACGGTGCGGTTGAACGGCGTGGACTACAAACTCGACGTGGCTTACGGAGACGCCGCCCCTGCGGCATCCACGTCCTCCGCTCCGGCTGCTGTGCCCCAGGGCGCAGGAGAAGAGCTGACGGCTCCCCTTTCCGGCAAGTTCTTCCTGACGAAAGACACGCAGGAGACGCCCAAGAAAGTCGGGGACGCCTTCAAGAAGGGCGAAACGCTCTGTTACATCGAAGCGATGAAGGTGCAGAATGCGGTCGCCGCCGATTTCGACGGTGTCGTCACCGCTATCCTGAAATCCAACGGCGAGTCCGTCGATGAAGATGAAGTCATCCTGAAAGTCAGCCGCTCGTAGCCATGGAAGGATTCTCGAACATATTGGACAAGGTCTACCAGATGACCGCGATCAGCAACATCGTGGAGGAACCGTTCTTCCTCGTCATGTACCTGATCGCTTTCATCCTGCTGTACCTGGGCATCGTCAAAAAATACGAGCCCCTGCTGCTGATTCCCATCGCCTTCGGCGTGCTGATCGCCAATTTCCCCGGCGGCGACATGGGTGTGATCCAGGCCGACCCCGAGGGTCTCGTCCTGCTCCCCGACGGGACGCGCGAGTCGATCTGGGACATGCCGCTCCACAAGATCGCCCACGACCTGGGACTGATGAACTACCTTTATTATGCGCTGATCAAAACCGGCTTGCTGCCGCCCATCATCTTCTTGGGCGTCGGCGCTCTGACCGACTTCGGCCCGATGCTGCGCAACCTCAAGCTCGCGATCTTCGGCGCCGCCGCGCAGTTCGGCATCTTCGCCGTCCTGCTGGTGGCCCTGCTAATCGGATTCACGCCGCAGGAGGCGGCCTCGCTGGGTATCATCGGCGGAGCGGACGGTCCCACGGCCATCTTCACCACGATCAAGCTTGCGCCGCACCTGCTCGGCCCCATCGCCATCGCCGCCTACAGTTACATGGCCCTTGTGCCGGTCATCATCCCGCTCGTCGTCAAGCTGCTCTGCTCCGAGAAGGAACTGAAGATCAACATGAAGGAGCAGGACCGCCTCTATCCCGTCAAGACCGAGATCAAGAACATGCGGGCCGTCAAGATCATCTTCCCCATCGCGGTGACGACCATCGTCGCCATTCTGGTGCCCACGGCCGTGCCGCTCGTCGGCATGCTGATGTTCGGCAACCTGATCCGGGAGATCGGCGCCGACACGAGCCGCCTCTTCACGACTGCCAGCAACGGCTTGATGAACACGGCCACCATCTTCCTGGGCCTCTGCGTAGGGGCCACGATGACCTCCGAAGCCTTCTTCAACCTGCAGACCATCGGCATCATCGTCGGCGGTTTCCTGGCCTTCGCCCTGAGCATCGCCAGCGGCATCTGCATGGTCAAGGTCTGGAACCTGTTCGCCAAGAAGAAGATCAATCCCCTCGTGGGCGCGACCGGACTGTCCGCCGTGCCGATGGCCAGCCGCGTCTGCAACGGCATCAGCACGAAATACGATCCCAAGAACCACGTCCTGAATTATTGCATGGCTTCCAACATCTCCGGCGTCATCGGATCGGCGGTCTGCGCGGGTATCTTGATTTCGTTCCTCGGATAATAATTGTTACCTTTGCAAGATATAATAAGTATTCGATTCAATAAACCATAAACAAATGTCTGAAAAATCTTATCTCCAGATTGCGCGCGCCGCATATCAGCCTAAACTCCCGAAGGCCCTTCAAGGTCCGGTGCGGGTCATCGAAGGCGCCGCCACCCAGTCCGTCGGAAACCAGGAAGAGATCAAGGCCCTCTTCCCCAACACCTATGGCATGCCCGTCGTCGAATTCGCCGAAGGCGGACAGAAAGTCACCCCCAAGTTCAATGTCGGCATCATCCTGTCCGGCGGCCAGGCCCCGGGCGGCCACAACGTGATTTCCGGCCTCTACGACGGCGTGAAGGCGCTCAATCCGGAGAACAAGCTCTACGGCTTCCTGATGGGCCCCGGCGGCCTCGTGGACCACAAGTACATCGAATTCACCGACGCGCTGATCGATGACTACCGCAACACCGGCGGCTTCGACATCATCGGTTCCGGCCGTACCAAACTCGAGGAAGTGGACCAGTTCGAGAAGGGTTACGAGATCCTCAGCCAGCTGGGCATCAAGGCCCTGGTGATCATCGGCGGAGACGACTCCAACACCAACGCCTGCGTCCTGGCAGAGTATTATGCCGCCAAGGGCTACGGCATCCAGGTTATCGGCTGCCCCAAGACCATCGACGGCGACCTCAAGAACGACCAGATCGAGACCTCCTTCGGTTTCGACACCGCGACCAAGACCTATTCCGAGCTGATCGGCAACATCGAGCGCGACTGCAATTCCGCCCGCAAATACTGGCACTTCATCAAGCTGATGGGCCGCAGCGCGAGCCACATCGCCCTCGAGTGCGCCCTGCAGACCCAGCCCAACGTCTGTCTGATCTCCGAGGAAGTCGAGGCGAAGGAACAAAGCCTGGACGACATCGTGAGCCAGATCGCCTGCATCGTGGCGGCCCGCGCCGCGGAAGGCAAGAACTTCGGCACCGTCCTCATCCCCGAGGGTCTGATCGAGTTCATCCCCGCCATCAAGAAGCTCATCGCCGAGCTCAACGATACCCTGGCCACGGAAGAGGCGAAAGCCGTCGCCCGTGAAGACCAGATCGACTATGTGAAGGCGCATCTGAGCGCTGCCAACCTTGCGGTCTTCAATAGTCTGCCCGCAGATGTGGCAAGCCAGCTGGCCCTGGACCGCGACCCCCACGGCAACGTGCAGGTATCCCTGATCGAGACGGAAAAACTTCTCTCCAAGATGGTCGCAAAGCGGCTGAAAGAGATGAAAGCCGAAGGCAAGTATGTCGGCAAGTTCTCCGCACAGCACCATTTCTTCGGCTATGAGGGCCGTTGCGCGGCTCCGTCCAACTTCGACGCCGATTATTGCTATTCCCTGGGATTTAACGCCTCCCGCTTGATCGCGGCCGGCAAGACCGGCTACATGTCCGTCATCCGGAACACGACGGCTCCCGCCTCCGAGTGGATCGCCGGCGGCGTGCCGATCACGATGATGATGAACCTGGAGCGTCGCTCCGGCAAGATGAAGCCCGTGATCCGCAAGGCCCTGGTCGAATTGGACGGCGCGCCGTTCAAATATTTCGCCGCCCACCGCGACGAATGGGCCAAGGAAACCTGCTATATCTATCCCGGCGCCATCCAGTACTGGGGGCCGACCGAGGTCTGCGACCAGCCGACCCAGACGCTGAAGCTCGAGCATTGCTAGACAATGATGGACAAAGGCGAAGCCAAGCGGCGGATCGATGAGCTGAGGGCCATTCTCGCAGAGAACAGCCGCCGGTACTATGTGGACAACAATCCGGTCATCAGCGACTACGAATACGACCACCTGATGTACGAACTCGAGGAACTGGAAAGCCGGTTCCCCGAGTTCGTCACCGCGGACTCCCCCACACAGCGGGTCGGCAGCGACCTGGAGGGGGCGGATTCCCGTGCGGACGACAATGCCGAAAAGGCGGTCGGCCGCGACTTCGCCAAAGTGCCCCACCGTTACCCGATGCTGTCCCTGGCCAATACCTACAGCATCGAGGAGATCGAGGCTTTTGCCGCCCGGGCCGACAGGACCTTGGACGGCGTGCCGTTCACCTATTGCTGCGAACTGAAGTTCGACGGCACCGCCATCTGCCTGAATTACCGGGACGGCAAGCTCTACCGCGCGCTGACCCGGGGCGACGGCACCGTGGGCGATGATGTGACGGAAAACGTCCGCCACATCGCCAATATTCCCCAGCGCCTGCATGGCAGCGGCTGGCCGGACGACTTCGAGATCCGGGGCGAGATCGTGATGCCCTACGCCGCCTTCGACGCGCTCAACGCGCAGCGGGAGGCGGACGAGGAAGCGCCCTTTGCCAATCCGCGCAACGCCGCATCCGGCTCGCTCAAGCTCATCGATCCCGATGAAGTCGGGCGGCGCGGACTATATTGCACCCTGTACCATATCCCGAGCGACAACGTCGCGTTCCGGACCCACGACGAGGCGCTCCGCGCCGCAGCCTCCTGGGGCCTTCCCGTCTCGGAAGAGCGCCGGATCTGCCGTGACATCGCCGAGATCGAGGCCTATATTTCTCGTTGGGACAGCGGCCGCCGTTCCCTGCCCTACGCGACGGACGGCATCGTGATCAAGATCAACGAGTTCGATGCGCAGCGCACGCTGGGCTACACCGCCAAGTCGCCCCGCTGGGCCGTGGCCTTCAAGTTCCAGGCGGAACGGGCGCTGACCCAGGTCCTGTCGATCGACTATCAGGTCGGCCGTACGGGCGCCGTCACGCCGGTCGCCAATCTCGAGCCTGTGCTGCTCAGCGGCACGATGGTCAAGCGCGCGACGCTCAACAACGAGGACTGGATGCGTCAGCTCGACGTGCGCGTCGGCGACTGGGTCTATGTGGAGAAAGGCGGCGAAATCATCCCGAAGATTACGGAAGTCGAGACGCTCAGGCGCCCGCTGGATGCCGTTCCGGTCCGTTTCCCCGAAACCTGTCCGGACTGCGGAGCGACCTTGTTCCGCCCCGAAGGCGAAGCGCGCTGGTTCTGTCCCAACGCCGACGGATGCCCGACCCAGATCCAGGGTAAGGTCGTCCATTTCCTGGGCCGGAAGGCGATGAACGTCATCGCCGGTGATGCGACCGTCTCGCAGCTCTATGACCTGGGTCTGGTGCGGACGCCCGCCGACCTGTACGACCTGACGGAAAGCCAGCTGGTGATGCTCGACGGCTGGAAGGAAAGGGCGGCGCGCCGTTTCCTGGACAGCCTGGCCGAGTCCCGGAACGTCCCCTTCGAGAAGGTGCTTTTCGCCCTGGGCATACGCTATGTCGGCGAGACTACGGCCAAGGAGATCGCCCGCCATTTCGGCGACATCGACACCCTGGCTGCCGCTACCAAGGAGGAACTACTGGCCGTGCCAGACGTGGGCGAGGTGATTGCCCAGAGCGTTTATGACTATTTCCGGGATCCCCGGCATATGGACCTGGTGGCGCGCCTGAAGGCCGCCGGACTGCAGTTCTCCACGCAGGGCGGCCAGACTCCCGTCGGCGACGCGCTCTCCGGCAAGACCATCGTGATCTCCGGGAACTTCAGCATCTCGCGCGACGAGATGAAGGAGCTGATTGCGCGCAACGGCGGCAAGAACAGCGGCTCGGTCAGCGGCAAGACTTCCTTCCTCCTGGCCGGAACGAAACCCGGCCCCGAGAAGATCAAGAAGTGCGAGGAGCTCGGCATCCCCGTGATCGGGGAAGAAGAATTCCGGGCCATGATACCCGCTGACGCGGCGCCCGCCCCGTCCTCCGCTCCCGCCACCCGGGAGGCGCCCTCCCTTTTCGACAACGAACCGACCTTGTTCTGACGATGGATAAGAAGAAACTGCGCGCAGCCTCCGGGGTCCTGCTGACGGACCGCATCTGGACCTTCGATTTCGCGAGCCTCTCCAAGGCCAGGCGCAGGATGTTCAAGCTCTTCAAGCTGATCCGCATCGTCTTCGAAGACTTCGGCAAGAAACGGATGGGCTTCCAATGCGTGGCCCTGAGCTATTTCTGCGCCCTGGCCTTCATTCCCCTGCTGGCTGTCATCTTCGCCATCACGAACGGTCTCGGGCTGGCGGACAAGGTCCTGATCTTCCTCCAGAACGCCCTGGCGGGCAACGCGGAGTTGATCGCCACCCTGGGCGAAAAAGCGACCAACATCATCAACGTGGCGCAGTCCGGCCCGGTCGGCTGGATCAGCGCCGCCATGTTCCTCTGGACCATCCTTTGGATGATGTTCCAGGTGGAGCGCGTGTTCAACAACGTCTGGGGCGTGGAGAAGGTGCCGCGCAAGCTCTACAAGCGCTTTTCCTTCTACCTCCTGACGATGATCCTCCTGCCATTCGTCCTGGTCATCTTCGGCGCCGGTATCGTCTTCTATTCCGATGCCTTCACCCTCTTGGGCCTGGACCGCATCAGCGAGATCAGCTTCCTTCCCAAACTGCTGGGTTGGCTGGGCTTCTTCATCGTGACGGTCCTGACGCTTTCGGCGATGTACAAGTTCATTCCGGCCGTGCCCGTGCGCTACCGCAACGCCCTCATCGCGGCGCTGATCGCCGGCCTGTTTTTCGTCGCCTTCCAGTTCCTCTACCTGCAGACGCAGATGTTCGTGACGCGGATCAACGGCGTGTACGGTACCATCGCCGCAGTGCCGCTCTTCCTCATCTGGCTGAATTACAGTTGGCAGATCGTCATCTATGGCTCCCAGCTGTCCTTCGCCCTCCAGAACATCGATACGTATAACCTGCCCGACGACCTGACCTTCATCAAGGCCATCGGCGCCGACCGGGAGACCCGGATGGCGAAAAGACGCGCCCGCCGATGAGTTTCTCCAAGTTTACGAAAAGCGACTTCGACCTGATCGCCCGGGAGTACGCCTCCCTGGAAGAGATGGCGCGCCGCCGCTGCAAGGACGAAGAGGAAGCCAAGGTCGTCCGCCGCGCCTTCGAATTCGCCAACGAGGCGCACAAGAACATACGCCGCCTGTCCGGGGAGCCTTATATCCTGCATCCCATCGCCGTGGCGAAGATCGTCGTCCACGACATCGGCCTGGGCTACAAGTCCATCACGGCCGCCCTGCTCCACGACGTCGTCGAGGATACGAGTTACACGATCGAAGATGTCCGGAACTTGTTCGGCGAGAAGATCGCCCTGCTGGTGGACGGCCTGACCAAGATCAAATCGGTGCTGGACAACGAGAACAAGAGCTATCTCTCCCCCGAGAGCGTCCAGGCGGACAATTTCAAGCGCATCCTGCTGACGCTGAACGACGATGCGCGCGTCGTGCTCATCAAGCTGGCCGACCGCCTGCACAACTGCCGTACGATCGAGTTCCTGCCCGAGCATAAGCGGGACAAGGTCCTGTCCGAGACGATGTTCGTCTTCATTCCCCTCGCCCACCGGCTGGGCCTCTATGAGATCAAGACGGAGATGGAGAATATCTGGCTCCGCTACAAGGAGCCGGAAGCCTGGCAGGACATCACCGCCCGGATCAGCCGCAACGTGGAGGATAAGGACAAGGCCATCGACGCCTTCATCAAGCCCATTCGGGAAGCTCTGAAGCGGGCCTGCTTCGACTTCGAGATCCGCAAGCGGGTCAAGACCCCGTACTCGATCTGGCACAAGATGCAGACCAAGGGCGTCCCCTTCGAGCAGGTGTATGACCTGTATGCGGTCCGCATCATCTTCACGCCCGATCCCGGGTCCGTGGAGACCGAGCGAGACCAGTGCTACCACATCTTCTCCATCATCACGGGCATCTACCGCTATCAGGCGGACCGGATGCGGGACTGGGTCAACCACCCCAAGTCCAACGGCTACGAAGCCTTGCACTGTACCCTGATCGGCGACGCCGGGATGCGGGTGGAAGTGCAGATCCGTTCCAAAAGGATGGACGACATCGCCGAGAAGGGCATTGCGGCCCACTGGGCCTACAAGAACGAAGGTTATCTGTCCGAGCAGGACAGTGAGATGGACAAGTGGCTCGCCAAGATCAAGGAGATCCTGACCCAGCGGGGCGACATCTCTTCGCTCGAGCTGCTGGACATGGTTCACGAGGACCTGACGGAGAAAGAAATCGTCGTCTTCACGCCGAAGGGCGAGCAGCGCTCCGTCCCCCGCGGCGCGACGGCCCTGGATTTCGCCTACCTGATCCACAGCCACATCGGCCATACCGCCATCGCCGCCAAGGTCAACATGCGCCTGGTCCCGCTCGACCACGTCCTTTCTTCCGGAGACTCGGTGGAAATCATCACCGCCGAGAGCGGCGAGCCGAAGAAGGAATGGTTGCAATTCCTCCGCACGCGTCACGCCATTTCCCAGGTCATCGACCATTTCCGCGACCAGGGGGACACCCTGCGCGCCGAGGGCTCGAAACTGCTCACCGAGGCCGTGCACAAGGCAGGGCGTTCTCTTTCGAACAAGAACATTAAGCACCTGCTGCTCGCCACCCAGCTTCCCAGCAAGGACGAGCTCTGCTTCCGGCTGGGCCTGGGGCTGATCAAGCCGGAGGAAATCATCGCCGCTTTTACCAACTGGGATTCGCCCGCCGCACCGCGCCCGGACAACCTTGTCATCGACACTCCGACGGAAGCGGGCGTCCGGCGCTACATCATCGCATCCTGCTGCGGCCCCATTCCGGGCGATCCGGTCATCGGTTTCCGCTCCCCCGACGGGAACACCGTCACCATCCATAAGAAGAGCTGTCCCGTGGCGCAGGCCGTCACCGCCAAGCACGAAGACTGGGTGGTTGCGCCCAATTGGGACGAAGTCCGGGCGCATTCCGTTTTCCCCGTGCGCATTTCCCTGCGGGGCATCGACCGGCTCGGGCTGCTCAACGACATCACGCATTTCATCTCGCAGGTGATGGGAGTCAATATGACGAAACTGACCCTGGGCGTGAATGGCGGCATTTTTGAAGGTTACATCGAGATGTATGTCTCGGACAAGAAACTGTTGAACAAACTGATCAAGCAACTCTCCTCGATCGACGGCATCGAAAGCGTCGAAAGGACCGAACTGTAAGGCCATGAAGAAGTTTTTGGAAAGATATTTCCCCCTGATACCCGTGCTGCTGGTGCTGATACCGGTGCTGTTCTCCCCCTCCTGCGCCAACACCTCGCAGGCGCCGACCGGCGGATGGAAGGACACCCTCGCGCCCATCATCGTCAAGGTCGCTCCGGAACCGAACGCCCTGAACGTCAAGCGCACCGGCCAGGAATTCATCTTTACCTTCGACGAATACGTCAAGATCAAGAACCTGCAGAACATCTACCTTTCCCCGCCTATGCGCCGTCCCCTGAAGGCCAAGACGCGCGGAAAGAGCGTGGTCGTCTATTTCGAGGATGACACCCTGGCGGCCAATACCACCTACACCATCGATTTCACGGACGCGATTGCGGACAACAACGAGGGCAACGTCTATCCCGGCTTCACCTACGTCTTCTCCACGGGCGAGACCGTCGATTCGCTGATGATCACGGGCATCGTGCAGGATTGCAACACGCTCAAACCGGTCAAGGGCGCCAAGGTGATGCTGTACAAGAACCACGCGGATTCGGCCATCTTCCTCGAGCGTCCCTTCGCGGCCGCCATCACCGACGACTGGGGCTTCTTCAGCATCCGCAACATCCCGGACACCCTTTATCGCCTGTACGCCGTCACGGACGGCAACAATGACAACATGTACAGCCCCGAGTCCGAGACCGTCGCCTTCATCGATTCCCTGATCCGCCCCGTGATGGTCGTGGACGATTCGCTGCCGGAGCTGATCAAGTACGACATGAAAGACACGGTCAACTGCCAGCGGCGCAAGACCGAGTTCGAGTTGAATCTTTTCAAGGAGAAGAATGCGAAACAGACGATCGTCAACAAGGTCCGCCTCAATGACCGCACCTGTTACATCACCTTCATGGCCCCCAACGCCCACATCGACACGATGTGGATCCGGGGCATCCCGGATGACCGTCTGATCACGCAGTTCAACCTGCAGCGCGACTGCCTGGAAGTCTGGGTCAACGACCGCCGCGCGATGCCGGACACCTTCTTCGCCTTCGTCAACTATCTCAAGACGGACACGCTCGGTCAGCTCAGTCCCTATACGGAGGAAGTGAAGCTGATCCACCCCATTCCCAAAGGGAAACGCCGCGCCGCCCGGAAGGAACTCAAGCACGAGGACACCATCTGTGCCTACCAGCTCAGCGCCAAGGGCGAGGACTTCGAGCAGAAGGGCTTCCAGCTGAGCTTCAAGCTCCCCATCATCTATGAGGGCTTCAAGGAAATGACCCTGCGCATCGTCAATCCCAAGCAGCAGGAGGAAGAGGGCACTTTCAAGGTCATCCCCGACAGTCTCAACCTGCTGAACTACACCATCATGCCGGATGCGAAGCCCATGCCCGGCTTCGAGTACATCCTCAAGATGCCCTACAAGACCTTCCGGGACCTGAACGGTTTCTACAACGACAGCACGGAAGTCAAGGTCAGCCTGCCCAACGATGACAAGCTCAGCACCCTGACCCTGCACGTGACCGGGGTGAACGGCAAGTACATCGTCGACCTGCTCGACGAGCGCAAGACCAACGTCGTCCGCAATTTCATCATTACGAAGGATGCGGACCTCGTATTCCCCTACCTGAAAGCCGCCAAGTATTGCATCCGCATCACGGAGGACAAGAACGACAACAATCTGGTCGATACGGGTGACCTGCTCGCCCACAAGCAGCCCGAACAGGCCAAGTTCTATAAACTGAAGGATGACTCCCCCTTCCTGGAAGTCCTGGAGAAAACGGAAATGGAGCAGTCCGTGGACCTCGCCGAATTGTTCAAGTAACTGAGATGAAGAAACGAATCCTATCCCTGCTGCTGATCCTGACGCTGATTCCGGCCTTTGGCCAGGAAAAGCAGAAACGCCCCCTCTTCAAGCTGAAATCCAAGCCGAAGGTGGAGCGGATCTCCCCGTATCCGGACGCTTACCTGGACACGGTCGACGTCAGCCGCAAGCTCCTGCTCAACGACTATGCGATGTTCGGCGTGGAATACGGCATCTCCCGCAACACCCAGGTGTTCACGCCCCGCTTCATGCAGCAGCCGGTTTATTTCCCGGAGTATTTCGGCATCACCTATACCCATTACGGGCAGTTGGTCGGCATCCCGGTCGTCGGCCTGCAGATCGGTGCTTTTTACGGGCACGAGGGCTATGAATTCAAGGTCAATGACCAGGGTTTCGTCTCGGTGATCGAGAATGCCACCCGGGTTGAGATGGATTATGTCGAGATGCCCTTCATGGCGGTGGGCCATTACGACATGACCCATTTCAAGCTGCAGATATGCGCCGGGCCTTACGCGGGATACCGGCTCAACATCCGGCGTTCCGGTCCCTTCACGATCGATCCGGCCATCGAAAATGACTTCACGTCCTACGACAAGCAATTCGACTACGGCCTGCACGGCGGCGCCGGGTTCGGCATCGTATTCGACCCCTTCGAGTTCCAGGTCAACCTGCGCGTCCGCTACTCCTGGGCTTCCCTGTGGGAGCCCAACTACAACAGCGAATACTATTACCGCTACGCCTATCCCTTCGATTTCATGCTGACGGGCGGGCTGCATATCCACCTGACCCGCCGCTACGGCAAGACGCGCGGGATGCTGCGCCGCGAGGCCCGCGAAAGAGTCTTCAATCCCCAACCCGTCGAACAACCTTCCCAAAATGCTAACACGCCCGGTTTCTATAGGCCGTAAGTTGGTCATCGGCGGCGGCCACCCCCTGGCCGTGCAGACGATGTGCAACACCCATACGTCCGATGTGGAAGCGACGATCGCCCAGTGCCGCCGCATGGCTGCCGCGGGAGCGGATGTCATCCGCATCACCGTTCCCGGCCGGAATGAGGTCCCGGCCATTCGCCAGATACGGCAGGCGCTGCTGGATGAAGGCATAGAAGTGCCCATCGTGGCGGACATCCATTTCTCCTCCGAGACCGCCCTGGCCGTCGCCCCCTATGTGGACAAGGTCCGGATCAATCCGGGCAACTTCCATCCCGACCACGAAAAGGCGCGGGAGCAGTTCGCCCGTCTGGTCGCGGTCTGCAAGGAGCACGGGACCGCCATCCGCATCGGCCTGAATCACGGGTCCCTGGGCCGTTACATCACCGACTTGTACGGCAATACGCCCCTGGCCATGGCGAAAGCGGCGATGGAATGGATCGAGATGTGCGTGGAGCAGGACTTCAGCCAGGTCGTCGTTTCCCTGAAGTCCAGCAATACGCTTGTGATGGTGGAAGCCTACCGCCTGCTCGCCGGGATGATGAAAGCCGCGGAAACGCCCTTTCCGCTGCACGTAGGCGTCACGGAAGCCGGCAACGGGGACTCGGGCCGGATCAAGTCTTGCGTGGGCATTTGGAGCCTTCTTTCCGAAGGAATCGGGGATACGGTCCGCGTATCCCTGACGGAAGACCCCGTCCACGAGATCCCGGTCGGCCGCTATCTCGCCGACAGGCTGGCCCGGAAGACCGTTTCATCCATGACTTCCATACGGCTGGAAGGAAAGAAAGCCCACGCCTGCTACCGGGCTCCGTCCCGCGAAAAACTCTTGCTCGATTTCTCCTGCGATTTCGGCAAGCGCCTGCTGGACAAGGAGTTGGATGAAGTTGAAATCGAAGGGTGCTACATCGATGAGAGCGGCCGGGAAGTCGACATCGTCGCGAGCGGCCTCGCCGCCTACCTGACCGATGAATTGATGCAGGCCTGCCGGCGCCGCTTCTACAAGCCGGAGTACATCGCCTGCCCCGGTTGCGGCCGGACCATGTACAACCTGGAATCCGCCTTCGAACGGGTCAAGGCCGCCACCTCGCATCTCAGCGGAATGGTCATCGCGGTCATGGGCTGTATCGTGAACGGCCCCGGGGAGATGGCAGACGCCGACTGGGGCTACGTCGGCGAAGGCGGCGGAAAGGTCTCCATCTACAAGGGAAAGGATCCGGTGCTGCGCCACGTGCCGGAAACGGAGGCCGTGGACCGTCTGCTGGAACTGATCGGATCGGACGCTACAACTCGGCGATAACCGTCTCGCAGGCGCGGACGATGTCGCCTTCATCGACTTTGATATCGGCGTCGAGCGGCAGGAAGAAATCAATCCGCGAACCGAGTTTGATGATGCCGCACTGCTCGCCGGCCTTCACCGGCAAGCCCTTCCGGGAATAAGAGACCACCCTTCTGGCGAAAGCGCCGGCTATCTGCTTGAAAAGCAATTCCTTGCCATCGGGCGTCCGGATGGCGGTCGTGGCATGCTCGTTCAGATCGGAAGACTTGGGCAGGAAAGCCAGCTTGTGCTTGCCGGGATGATACTGGCAGTAGATGACTTCGCCCGTGACCGGCCAGAAGTTGGCGTGGACGTTCATGAAATCCATATAGATGGAAATGCGGATGCATTCGCGCCGCAGGAACTCCTTCTCGAAAAGGTGGTCGATGATGACGACTTCACCGTCGGCCACGGAGGTGACGGTCGTCTCGGACCCGGGGCCGCTCCGGTCCGGAACCCGGAAGAAAAAGGTGCAGAAAGCCCCCACGGCGAGCAGGATCAATCCGGCCAGCCATTCAAGCCACGCCGCCTTCGTCAGCAGGCAGAGCAGGACGAAAAGGGCGATGCAGACCGCCCAGATGATGAGGATGGTGCCGCGGGAGTTCTTATCGAGTTTCATGTCAGATCAAATTGAAAAGCGCCAGGTAGATCGCTCCGAGCGGCATGGCGAAGAGCGTGCTGTCCAGCCTGTCCAGCATGCCGCCGTGACCGGGAATGATGCTCCCGGAATCCTTGACGCCGCAGCAGCGTTTCCACATCGATTCGAACAGGTCCCCGGCCACGCCGGCGCCGTGCATGATGGTGGCGAGCACGAGACAATGGATCACCGGGATGTCCAGGAGCCCGGTCCAGTGCAGGACCAGGGCGGCGAGCAGGGCGAAGACATAACCGCCCCAGAAGCCGACCCAGGATTTCTTGGGCGAAATCTCGGGCGCGATCTTGCCGCCGTATTTCTGGCCGAACAAGGTTCCCAGGCAATAGGCGCCGATATCCGAGCACCAGATGATGATGAAGAAACAGAGGATCAGCAGGCCGCTGAACGCCCCGTCCTTGAAGGCCAGCAGGTTGGAGAGGGCCATCGGGACGGCGATGTACAGCAAGCCGGTATATATGTACGCAAATTTCGTGAATTCGGACTTGTCCTTGACCAGCAGGGAGTTGAACATCACGACGAGGACCGGGATGATGACGAGGGCGACGTACTTGCCGGGCATCTGGAACGCGCGGCAGAAATACAGCAGCAGGAAGAGGATGACGCCCGCCCCGATGGCCAGGCCGCGGGAAAACTTGTAGCTCTCCCCCATCGTCATCTTGTAGAACTCCGCCATCATCACGCACATCATGAAGATGATGAGCGCGGCGAACAGATATCCGTTGACCAGCAGGCAAAGGAAGATCAGCGCGCCGTAAACCAGGCCTGAGAGTGTGCGTACTACCGTGTTGTTCATTCGTCTTTCAGTCTATCTTCGCCGTGTTTGCCGGCCTTGGGGCCCAGGACCTTCTCGAGGTCTTCCGCCATGATCACTTCCTTTGCGATCAGCTCTTCGGCCAGGACGGTAACATCCGCCCAGTGCTCCTGGAGCAGGACACGGGTCTTTTCCGTGACCTCGTCGCTGAGGCGCCGGGCCTCCGCGTCGATGGTCTGGGCGGTCTGTTCGCTGTACGGCTTGTACAACTCGTATCCGCTCGCGCCCGTAGAGTCATAGAAGGACAGGTTGCCGACCTTGTCGCTCATACCGTAATAGGTGACCATCGCGTAGGCCATCTTGGTAAGGCGCTCGAAATCACTCAGTGCGCCCGTGCAAGGGACGCCGTCGTTGGCGAGCTCTTCCGCGACACGTCCGGCGACAAGGCTGCACATCTCGTCCATGAGTTCGCTCTTGGACATCGTGACCTTCTCATCCGGCAGGTACCAGGTCGCGCCGAGGGTCTGCCCGCGCGGCACGATGGTGACCTTCAGCACCGGGTTGCAGCCGGGCAGGAGCCATCCCGTGACAGCGTGGCCCACCTCGTGGAAAGCGGTCAGGCGCTTTTCCTCCGGCGACATGACCGTCTTCTTGCGCTCGATGCCGCCGATGACGCGGTCGATGGCCTGGATGAAGTCCTCGTTCTCGACGGCGCTCTTGTTCTTCCGGGCCGCCGTCAGGGCCGCTTCGTTACAGATATTGGCGATGTCGGCGCCGGAGAATCCGGCCGTATGCTTGGCGATGTTCTCCAGGTCGAAGTCCTCTCCGAGCTTGATCTTGCGCAGGTGGATCTGGAAGATGTCCTTGCGCTCGTTCAGGTCGGGAAGGGTCACCTGAATCTGGCGGTCGAAACGGCCCGCGCGCATCAGCGCCTTGTCGAGGATGTCGGCCCGGTTGGTGGCGGCCAGCACGATGACGCCGCTGTTGGTCCCGAAGCCGTCCATCTCGGTCAGGAGCTGGTTGAGCGTATTCTCCCGCTCGTCGTTGGACGAGAAGCCGACGTTCTTGCCGCGGGCGCGTCCGACGGCGTCGATCTCGTCGATGAAGACGATGCACGGGGCCTTCTCCTTGGCCTGGTTGAAGAGGTCGCGGACGCGGCTGGCGCCGACGCCTACGAACATCTCCACGAAATCAGAACCCGAGATGGAGAAGAACGGCACGTTGGCTTCGCCTGCGACAGCCTTGGCCAGCAGGGTCTTGCCGGTGCCGGGAGGGCCGACCAGCAGCGCGCCCTTGGGGATCTTGCCGCCAAGGGCCGTGTATTTCGATGGATTCTTCAGGAAGTCGACGATCTCCATCACTTCCTCCTTGGCGCCGTACAGGCCCGCGACATCCTTGAAGGTCACGTTGACCTGGTTCTTGTCCGCCAGCTTGCCGGTGGACTTGCCGACGTTGAAGGGGTTCATCCCCCCGCCCTGGCCGCCGCCACCCATGTTGCGCCCCATCCCGCGGAACATCCAGCCCCACAGGATCAGCAGGAAGACCAGGGGCAGGATCCACTCCAGCACCTGACTCCACACCTTGGCGTCGTTCTCGACGATGACCTTGACCTGATCTTCGGCAGGAAGCTCTTCGTTCAGCTCGGCAAACTGGTTCTCGGCGTCGAACTTGTTGGATACATAGAAGAAGAAATGCGGCGACTTGGACGGCACCTTGCCGCCGAATTCGTCGGCATACTTGCCAAGCCGGTCCGGCTTGACGGTGACGGAACCCTTAAAGTCGTTGCGCACGAAATGGATTTCCTTCACGTCGCCGGAGCGGACCATCTCCTGGACCTCGGGCCACTCGATCTTCTGCGGGTTGGCGCCGTCGCCCTGGAATACCATCCAGAAAATCAGCAGGATCAGCAAGATGTACAACCAGGAAAGGTTGAACTTGATCTTGATGGTCTTGCGGGGCTGCTTGCCGTCGCCGGGAGTCTTGCCGCCTTCCGGCTTGGGATCACTGTTCTGGGACATCTTCTTGCTTTTTGGCCGCGGGTTTGCGGTATTTGTAGGTCTTCCTGGGAGCGTCGGCCCAAAGGTCCTCGAGGCGGTAGAACTCGCGGTACTCCGTCAGGAAGACGTGAATGACGATATGGCCGTAGTCGAGGATGATCCAGAAGTTGTTTTCCATCCCCTGGGTGCGGAGCGGCTTCATCCCGAGCTGCTCGCGGGCTTCCTTGATGATGTTGTCCGCGATGGCGGCGACGGCCGTCGTCGAAGTGGCGTTGCAGACAACGAAATAGTCGGCGATCGAAGAGCCGATCGGACGGAGGTCGATCGAGACCACGTCCTGTCCTTTCTTGTCAAGTATGGCATCCGCGATGACGCGGAGGTCGTGTGTAATCATGCGAATAAAATAATTTGTACTTTTGCAAACAAATATAACAAAAAAAACTCCAATGGAAGATTCGGCCGGAATAATCTGGCTTAAACTGACAGATTCGACCAATGACGAGGCCCGGAGGCGTCTCGACGCCCTTGACAATCTGTCAGTCGTGGCAGCCGGGAAGCAGACGGCGGGACGCGGGCAGGGCGACCATACCTGGACCAGCGCCCCCGGGCGGAATCTTACCTTCACCTTCATCCTGAAATTCCCGCCCTGCGCGCCGCTCCCGGCGTCCGAGATTCTCCTGCTCACGCAGACCGTCACCCGCGGAATCCGCCGATACCTGCTCTCCAAGGGTGTGGAGGCACGCATCAAATGGCCCAACGACATCTATGTCGGGGGCCGGAAAATCTGCGGCATCCTGATCGAAAACGTACTCGAAGGAAAGCGCGTCGCAGCCAGTATGATCGGCATCGGGCTCAACCTGAACCAGCTCCGTTTCCCCGCCAGTCTCCCCAACCCCGTTTCGCTCAGGCAGCTGACGGGCCATTCATACGATCTGCAGACCGAACTGATTCTCTTGCGAGAAGAATTGAAAAAATCCGCCTCCTTGCTGGATACGCAAGAGGGGCGGACCGAACTGTCGCGCGATTTCGACGCGTTCGTATTTGGAAGAGACGCCTAGCCTCGCATGGCTGCGATCGTGGCGGCAGGGTCTTCGCTCTTGAAGACGGAACTGCCGGCCACGGCGATATCCACGCCCGCCTTGTGCAATTCCTTCGCGTTGGAGAGTCCCACTCCCCCGTCCACTTCGATCTTGCATTTCAAGCCGCGGCGGCGTATCTCCGCTTTCAATTTCTTGACCCGGTCGAAGGTTTCCGGGATGAAGGCCTGCCCGCCGAATCCGGCGAAGACCGACATCACGAGGATGAAGTCCGCGTCTTCCAGGAAGGGAAAAACCTCTTCCACCGGCATGTCGGGGTTGATGGCCAGGCCCGCTTCCGGTCCCAGTTCCTTGATCTCCCGGAGCATTTCGCCGGCGTCGCGGCCCTCAAGACGCGCCGCTTCCAGGTGGAAGCTGAGCATCTTGAGACCCAAGTCGGCGAAACGCTTGAAGTATTTGTCCGGATGGACGATCATCAAATGCGTGTCCAGCGGGACGGTCGCGATCTTGGAGAGGGGCTCCATCACGCTGAACCCGAAGGACAGGTTAGGCACAAGGGTGCCGTCCATTACGTCCAGATGGATCAGGTCGGCGTGGGCGTTGAGCATCTGCACGTCTTTCTCCAGATGGAGGAAGTCGGCCGCCAGGAGCGAAGGGGCTATTTGAAGTTGCATACGACGTCTTTTAACAGATCGACAAATTTGGGAAGGGTGGTCAGCTCCAGCCGCTCGCCGGGGGCGTGGACCCCGCGGAGCGTGGGACCGAAGGAAATCATGTCCAGATCCGGGAACTTATCCAGGAAGAGACCGCACTCCAGGCCGGCGTGGATCGCCTTGACCTCGGGCTCTTGGTTGAAGAGACGGCGGTAAGACTCGACGCAGACCTTGAGGATGTGGGAATTGACATTGGGTTTCCAACCCGGATACGGGAGCATGTGCTCGATCTTGCCGCCTATCATCTTGAAAGTGGCGGCCACGCGTCCGGCGATGAGCGGCTTCTCCGTGAGGGTGGAGCTGCGCTGGCTCGTACGGATGATGAACGTGCCCGCCTTGGGCGACTTGACGGAGGCGAGGTTGGTGGAAGTCTCGACCAGCCCGGGGATATCCTGGCTCATCTTGTAGACCCCGTGCGGACAGGCGAAGAGGGCCCAGATGAGTTTCTCCGTGTTGCGGACGGAGAGGGCGCCCCGACGCGACTCCGACAGTTCGGATTCCGTGAAGACGCCGGGATCCGTCACGTGGTATTCGTCGGCAAGGTAGTCGCCGAACTCGGCGAAACGGACCATCAGGCGGTTCGGATCCAACACGGCGACCAGCGCCTCACACTCCCGCGCGATGGCGTTGGGCTTGTTGCCGCCGGTGAAGGAAATCAGCTGCATGTCCCCGTCCAGCGCGGAATAGAGGAAGCGGGCCATCTGCTGGATGGCGTTGGCCCTGCCCTTGTTGATGTCGTCCCCGCTGTGGCCGCCGATCGCTCCGCCGATGAACAGACGGACGACGGACTTCCCGGCCGGTACGGCGGAAGTCCTCCAGCGGCAGCTGATCTCGGTGTTGACGCCGCCGGCGCAGCCGATGAAGAGCTGGCCTTCATCCTCGGAGTCGAGATTGATCAGCGTCTTGCCCGTAAAGAAACCTTTCTGGAGTGCTTCGGCGCCATCCATGCCCGTTTCTTCGGAAATGGTAAAGAGGCACTCCACCTTGCCCATCGGCAGGTCGCTGTCCAGCAGGGCCAGGCAGGCGGCGATGCCGATGCCGTCATCGGCGCCCAGGGTCGTCTCTTCCGCGACCATCCAACCGTCCTTGATGACATAGGCTATGGGGTCCCGGAGGAAGTCGTGCCTGGATCCGGCCGTCTTCTCGCAGACCATGTCCTGGTGCGCCTGCAGGACAATCGTGGGAACCTTCTCCTTGCCGGGGGTGGCTTCCTTGGTGATCAGCACATTGCCGGTCGTATCCGTTTTGCAAGCCAGGGCGCGGGCGGCGGCCCAGTCCTGCAGGTATTTCGTCATCGGCTCTTCGTGTCCGGACTCGCGGGGGATCCGGGTGATTTCCTTGAAAATGTCAAGAACTGAATCTGCGTTCATAGGGGTATCATACAATTAAAAAGGACGTGCTCCCACGTCCTTGATGTTTCTTTAAGCGATCGGGGCGAGCATCTTCTCCAGATCCGTCACGTATTGCTTGACCGTGCGGTCCGTCGTGATCAGGTCCGCGACGAGGTTGCAGGCGTGCAGCACCGTGGCGTGGTCCTTGCCGCCGATCTCCGCGCCGATCGTGGACAGCGAGCAGCTGGAGATGTAACTGCGGCAAAGATACATCGCGATCTGGCGCGCCTGGACGATCTGGCGCTTGCGCGACGGGGACTGGAGCGTGTCCAGCGAGATGTTGAAATACTCGCAGACGGCATCCTGCACCCGGTCGATCGTCAGCTCGTTCTGCTCGTCGCCGATGATGTTCTGCGTGATGCTCTCGGCCAGGTCGACCGTGATCTCCCGGCGGGTCAGCGTGGCGTGGGCGATCAGGGAGATCAGCGCCCCTTCCAGCTCGCGGAAATTGGACTTGATCCGGGTCGCCAGGAATTCCAGCACGTTGTCGGAGATGCGCACGCCCTCGCGGAAACAACGGGCCCGCAGCATCGCCAGGCGGGTGGAATAGTCGGGGCGGGTCAGTTCGACCGGCAGGCCCCATTTGAAACGGGACAGGAGCCGCTCCTCGAAGTTGCGGAGCTCCGCCGGGGCGCGGTCCGAAGTGAAGATCAGCTGCTTGCCCCGCTGGTGCAGGTGGTTGAAAACGTTGAAGAAAGCGTTTTGCGAGCCTTGGCCCTGGAGATCCTGGATGTCGTCGATGATGAGGACGTCGATCTTCATGTAGAAAGCCAGGAAATCCGTCAGCTTGTTGTGCACGTTGACGGCATCCATGAACTGGGTCTTGAACTCGTTGCCGCTGACATAGAGGACGACGAGGTCGGGATACTTCTCGTGGATGCTGATGCCGATCGCCTGGGCCAGATGCGTCTTGCCGAGTCCGGGGCCTCCGAAAATGAAGAGCGGGTTGAACGGCGTATTGCCGGGTGAGAGGGAGATGTTCTCCCCCACCGTGATGCCCATCTTGTTGCACTCGCCCTCGATGAGGTTGGCGAAGCAATAGACCGGGTTGAGACGGGGATTGATGTTGACCCGCTTCAGGCCGGGATACACGAACGGGCCGGGCGAAGTGCCGGGCTGGTAAGTGCTGATGGGGATGGACTTGTTGACCGGCGGATTGCCGTGGACCTGGGGGAACTGCATCACGGGCTCGACCTTGACGGGGCGGACCTGATAAACCAGTTTCGCGCCCGATCCGATCACGCGCTTGAGCGTCATCTTGATCACGTCCAGGAATGCATCTTCCAGATACTCGCGGAAGAAATCGGAAGGGACCTCCACGGTCAGTGTGGAATCAACGATGGAGACAGGCCTGATCGGTTGGAACCAGGTCTCGAACTTACGGGTGTCGACAATCTGCTCGATGATGCGCAGACAGTTCTCCCAAACATCGATATGTCTGTTCTGAATCTCCATTGTTTTTCGCTAGGGAGCACCCGAAACGGATGCTTCGGAAAAAGGACGGCTGGGTCCCGTTTCCGAGTGCAAAAATGGATGAAAAAAATTTCATAAAAAAATACTCGCCCTATTGTTTATGATTTTTTTTGTTCGTAAAATATAGAACAAAGCAAGGGCTTTTTGAAAATAATCAATCTCCTGTTTTACAGTCATTTACACTATCTAAAAAAGTGTAAAACGCTTATTCTTAAAGGCGAGTAAATTAGAAATATTTAAAATTAGCCATTTTGGGAATAATGGGCAATCTGCGCCATTGCGCGCCTTAAAAAAACGTATCCGAGCCTAAGCGTTACTTCGTATTTTCCCGTGAAATCACGCCCTTCTCGACCTTGACGAAAAAAGCGTCGGGAAAAACTTTTTTCACACGGTCATATCCGGCCTTTGCCTGCGCCTTGTCTTCGTCCGGGAGCGCGATATATTTATAAAGGTTCCCGACCTTGACCGAGATGGTCTTGAATCCTTTGAAACAAGGATCGCCTGCGGGGATCTTCCGGGCGCCGGCCAGGATCTGCGTCCCATAGAGGACGGCTGTTCCCTCCTCGGTTTTTTCTGTCGGAGCCGAATCCGGGGCGGGAGTCACGGTGGTCTTCTCTTTCACCTCCGTCTTTTCCTCCGCAACGGGCTTTTCCTTCTCCAGGGCGACGCTCTTGTCATACGAGGTCTTGTACTCCACGAAGGCGTCGAAAAGGTGGTCGACGATCTGCCCGATCTTCTCCTCGGAGCGCAGCCGCGTCAGGTCATCGGCATTGGTCATGAATCCGAACTCCAGCAGGACGGCCGGCATCGAAGCGCGCCGGAGCACGGCAAAGTTGCCCTGCATCACGCCCCAGTTCTTCTTGAAAGGGCCGGCGTCCATGTGGGCGGAAACCGTTTCCGCGAAAGCGAGGCTCTGCTCCCGGAAGGCGTTCTGCATCAGCTGGAGCAGGATCTGCGACTCGGGGCTGTCGTCATAGTCTTTGTAGGTCGTACTGTAATCGTCCTCCAGGAAGATGACGGAGTTCTCCCGCTTGCAGACATCCATGTTGACCTCGTAGGAGTCGTAGTTGCTCTTGCTGGAAGGACCGAGGATGTAGGCGGAGAAACCGTTGATGCTCTTGGACCGGGCCGAGGCGTTGATGTGGATGGAAACAAACAGTTGTGCATCCGCGTCAGAGGCCTTTTTGGCACGGGTATTGAGGGGGATGAACACGTCCTTGTCCCGGGTGAGGATGACCTTCATCGCGGGGTACGCTTCCCGGACCTTTTCCGCGAATAGCTTGGAGATCCGGAGCGTCAGGGTCTTTTCATAGGTCTTCTTGTCCGCGCTGGTCGTGCCGGCATCCTTGCCGCCGTGCCCGGGGTCGATGACGATCGTGCGAAGCGTCAGATCGGGAGCCGCCTTGCCTTGCGCGCGGGCCGGAAGCGACGTCAAGAGCAACGGGAGCAGGCCCAGAAGCAGAAGATACCTGTGGATGTTCATCGCCGAATTTTGGTAAACAATGAAATAATAAGTACATTTGTACTTTGCAAATTTAGCAAATAATTGCAATTGAAGAAGTCAAAAACCATAATTGTCGCGCTGATCCTCATTCTGCTGACCTGCGTGTCCGCGTTTGCCCAGAACGGGCGCCGCACCCGCCGTCAGGCAGCCAGACAGAGCCGGAACGCCGCCGGCATCGAGGAAGTCGTCGATTCGACGCAGCAGGCACGGCTTGACTCCTTGAATTTGGCAAAACAGGCCCGCCACGCCCGTGACTCCGTCAATGCGGCCGACTCCCTCGCGATGCTTTCCAAGAGTTCGATCACGGTGCCCGTGTTCACTTCGGCGGGCGACTCCATCGTGGAAGACTTCTCCAACGGCAAGCGCATGATCTATTACTACGGCGGCGTGAGCGTCGAGTACCAGGACATGTCCCTGACGGCGGATTACATGGAATATGACATGTCCACGGGCATTGTCTACGCGCGCGGTACCCTGGATACCCTGACCGGCGAATGGAAAGGCCAGCCTGAGATGAAACAGGGCCGGGACAACTATGTGATGGAGGAGGTCCGGTACAACTTCAATTCCGGCAAGTCCTTCATCACCAACATGATTACCCACGACGACGAGGGCATCCTGCACGGCCAGAGCATCAAGATGATGCCGGACAAGTCCATCAACATCAAGAACGGCCAGTACACGGTCTGCGACGACGAGGACCATCCTCACTATTTCCTGAAACTGACCTCGGCGAAGGTGATCACGAGACCTTCCCAGAAGATTGTTTTCGGGCCTGCCTGGCCCGTGATCGAGGACGTGCCCCTGCCCATCGCCCTCCCCTTCGGCTTCGTGCCGGACAAGCCCCAGCGGGCGACCGGTTTCCTGATGCCGACCTTCGGCGAAGAGACCGCCCGCGGCTTCTATATGCGGGACGCGGGCATGTATTTCGTCATCGGTGATTATTTCGACCTGTCCGTGACAGGTGACTATTACACCCTGGGATCCTGGGCGCTCGACGTCAACTCTCGCTACAAGGTCAACTACAAGTTCAACGGCGGCTTCGGGATGTCGATCTCCAACGACCAGACGGGTGAAAAGGGCACCAAGGACTTCTTCCAGACCCGCAACTTCTCCCTGAAGTGGAACCATTCGCAGGACAGCAAGGCCCGGCCCGGAACCTCCTTCAGCGCATCGGTCAACTTCTCCAGCCCGTCCAACAGCAAGTACAACTCGCGCTCCGTCCAGGAAGCCGTCCAGAACCAGGCGTCGTCCTCCATTTCTTTTTCCAAGAACTGGAACGGCCGCTTCAACCTGTCCATCAACGGCCTGCACAGCCAGAACTCGCGGGACAGCTCCTATTCCTTCACTTTGCCGAACGTCACCTTTGCCATCAGCACTTTCTACCCGTTCAAGCGGAAGGTACGCGTCGGCAAGGAGAAGATCTACGAGAAGATTTCCTTCGGATACAACACTTCCCTGCAGAACAGGATCGGCTTCAAGATGTCGGAGCTCGAGGGCGGCATCACGCCGGAATTCCTGGACAAGTTCCAGAACGGCATGACGCATAACTTCTCCATCGGCCTGCCGGCCTTCTCCCTGTTCAAATACATCAACGTCTCCCCTGGCGTGAGCTATGGCATGAACTGGTTCTTCCGCAAGACCGATTATGTCTATGATGCCGAAGTGGACAAGCCCGTGGCCGTCCAGGGCCGTCAGTTCGGGACTTTCGGCATCACGCAGCGCTACTCCGGCAGCGCCTCGATCAGCACGCGCCTGTACGGCATGTACAATTTTGGCAAGTTCCACCGCATCCAGGCCATCCGCCACGTCATCTCCCCGAGCATGTCGATGTCGGTCAGCCCGGAGCTGGGTACGCCCGCTAACGGCTGGCGCACGCTCAATTACGTGGATTCCAAGGGCCAGGAACAGGAGTATTCCTATAATATCTACGCCGGCCAGTTAAACTCCCCTCCCGGCAAGGGAAAAAGCGCCACGGCCTCCCTGTCCATCGGCAACAACATCGAGGCGAAGGTCCGCGACTTCGCGGACACGACCGGCAACGGGACCAAGAAGGTCAAGATCATCGACCAGCTGAACTTCAGCACCGGCTATAACTTCCTCGCCGACTCGCTCAACCTGAACAACATCGGCGTCACGATGAACACCTCCCTCTTCGGCAAGGTGACGATCAGCGCCAACATGAACTTCGACCCCTATGCCATCGACGCAAGGGGCCGCAAGATCAACACCTTCAACTTCGTCAAGGAAGGCCTGGCGCATCCCCTGCGCCTGACCAACGCATCCGCTTCGATGTCCTATTCCATTTCCGGCAAGGGCTCCATCAACGGCAACGACGGATCCAAGAGCGGCGGCGGCGGTGGCGGAGAGGCCAACAAGTATTACCGCAACTACTACCATCCCGTCACGGGAGATTATATCCCGGGCGGCTGGATGTACTATACCAACCCCAACGCGCCCTGGTCGCTGAGTTTCAGTTATTCGTTCAATTTCTCCCGGAGTTATTCCTTCACCAACAACGAGCTGGTGGTCAACAACCGCTACACCCAGACGCTCAGCATGAACGGCAACATCAAGCTTACGCCCAAGATGGCCGTCAACGCGACCAGCGGTCTCGACCTGATGGCGCGCAAACTGACCACGACCCAGTTCAGTTTCACCTATGACCTGCACTGTTTCAACATCGCCGTGTCCTGGGTGCCGACCGGCCAGTGGCAGTCCTATTCCTTCCGCATCGCGGCCAATGCGTCCACGCTGGCCGACCTGCTGAAATTCAAGAAATCCAGCAGCTACTGGGACAATTAAATTTGGGAGAGTCAATTCTTTTGACTATCTTTGTCCTGTCATGAATCCGAGCCCTTTTCTGAGGCTCTTTCATCCCAAAGATTATTATTCGCGCACTGCGCAGCTAAAATCCTATTATATGCCCCACAGTCTTTTTGAACTGAATGAGATGAGCAGGGAGCAACTGTCCGATCTCGCCGAAGGCCTTGGCATCAAGGTTGGCAAGAAAATGGAGATGGAAGACATCGCGTTCGCCATCCTGGACGCCCAAGCCACAGCCGAGTCCCTGAAACCCAGCGAAAAACCCAAGGCCAAGCGCGGCCGTCCCCGCAAGGAAGCCGCGAAGCCTGTCGAATCAGCCCCCAAGGCGGAGCAGCCCCAGACGGACAAGCCCGCCCCCGCTGAAGATACCAAACCTGCGGCCAAGACCCGCAAGCGTACGACGAAGCCGAAGGCCGAGCCTGTCGCTCCCGCTGAAGCGCCTGCCGCCGAGGTAAAAGCTGAGGCCCCTACCAAGCCGGCGGAGTCTCCGGAAACGCCCGAAAAGGCCCAGCCCAAGAAGCGCGGCCGTAAGCCCAAGACGGCAGCAGAGCCGGTTCCGGTGGAGAAATCCGCTCCCGCAGAGCCCGTCAAGCCCGAACAGTCCCGCCAGGAGCGTCCCCGTGTCGAGAACGCCCCCCAGCGCCCCCAGGAGCAGCAGCCCCGCCCGCAGGACGGCCGTCCCCAGCAGCAGGACCAGCGTCAGCGTGAGAAAGGACACAACGGCCAGCCCCAAGGCAATGGCCAGGGACAACAGGGCGGCAACGGCCAGAACAACAACCAGCCGCGTCCCCAGCAGCAGCCCCCCAAGCCCCGCGTCCCCGAGTTCGAGGGTACGGTCGAAGCAACCGGCGTCCTGGAGATCATGCCTGACGGCTACGGTTTCCTCCGTTCCTCCGATTACAATTATCTGAATTCTCCGGACGACATCTATGTCTCCCAGAACCAGATCAAGTCCAACGCCCTGAAGTCCGGTGATACCGTGACCGGCGAAATCCGTCCGCCGCGCGAAGGTGACAAGTATTTCCCGCTGGTGCGGATCAAGTACGTCAACGGCCGCACGCCGGAGTTCATCCGCGACCGCGTCCCCTTCGACTTCCTGACTCCCCTCTTCCCGGACGAGAAGTTCAACCTGCTCGGCCACGGCCATTCGTCGGACAAGTCCTGCCGCATCGTGGATATGTTCGCGCCCATCGGCAAGGGCCAGCGCGGCCTGATCGTCTCCCAGCCCAAGACCGGTAAGACGATGCTCCTGAAGTCCATCGCCAACGCGATCGCCGACAACCACCCTGAGGTATATGAGATCGTCCTGCTGATCGACGAGCGCCCCGAAGAGGTGACCGATATGCAGCGCAGCGTCAAGGCGGAAGTGATCGCTTCCACCTTCGACGAGCCTGCGGAGCGGCACGTCAAGGTCGCCAACATGGTCCTGGAGAAGGCGCGCCGCCTGGTCGAATGCGGCCACGACGTGGTCATTCTCCTGGACTCCATCACCCGTCTGGCGCGCGCCTACAACACTGTGCAGCCGGCTTCCGGCAAAGTGCTGACCGGCGGCGTGGACGCCAACGCCCTGCAGAAGCCCAAGCGCTTCTTCGGCGCGGCCCGCAACATCGAGGGCGGCGGTTCCCTGACCATCATCGCCACGGCGCTGACCGACACCGGTTCCAAGATGGACGAAGTCATCTTCGAGGAATTCAAGGGCACCGGCAACATGGAGCTGCAGCTCGACCGCAGCCTGTCCAACCGCCGCATCTTCCCGGCCGTCAACGTCCTGCTGTCCGGCACGCGCCGCGACGACCTCCTGCTGGACCGCGGCGCCGCCAACCGCATCTGGATCCTCCGCAAGCTGCTGGCCGACATGAATTCCATCGAAGCGATGAACTTCATGCTGCAGTTGATGGACGAGTACAAGACCAACGAAGACCTCCTCGACAACATGAACCGCGTGTCACCGAGGGAAGCGAAGTATTACGATTATTGATCCTAGATGAATCGGGCGCCGTCGTCGCTCCGGACGAAGGCGCTGCAGTAAGAGTCCCGGTATTGTGGAAATCTTTCCAGATACCGGGATTTTATCGTCTCGGCAATCTCATCCTTGCGGGCCGGATCGATCAGGGCGATGCAGGCGCCCTTGAAGCCGGCGCCGCTGAAACGGCCGCCGTAGATGCCCGGCGTCTGGCGCATGATCTCGTAGATGGCGATCAGCTCCGGTGAGCCGCACTCGTAGTTGTGCTGGCTGGATTCGCAGGACTCGAAACTGAGGCGCCCATACCATTCCAGGTTGCCGGTTTCCCAGGCCGTGACGCCTTCGCGGACACGCTTGTATTCTCCGAAGAAATGCTCCGCGCGGCGCGCGAAACGGGGCGGCATCTGGTCTTTCCAGCGCTCGAAGGAGGCCTTGTCGATGTCGCGCAGGAAGGTCTTGTCGAAGGGCTTGATGGGGCGGTTCTCGTAGGCCAGGACGTTCCAGGCCGCGGTTTTGCACTCGCCTACGCGCAGGTTGAAATCGCTTCCCGCCAGGTTGCGGGTCAGGCCGGAGAAGAAGATTCCGAACTCGAAGTCCGGCATCTTGGGATGGCGCTTGATCAGCCGGTAGTCGTCCGAGTCGCAGTCGAGCATCAGCATGTGATCCTTCTTGCCGAGGGTAATGCAGGCCTGGTCCAGGATGCCGTTGTTGAGCCCGATGTATTCGCGTTCCGCCTGGGATGCGATGCGGATGGTCTCAAACTGGGTCAGGGAAATGTCGTTCGCCTGGGCGAGCGCCATGGTGTAGGCGATCAGGACGGCGGCGCTGGAAGAAATGCCACCGACGGGAAAAGAGCCCTTGATCACTCCCTTGATGCCGTGCTTCAGCACGAAACGTTTCTGCAGGGCGTATTTGACACCGCGTGCATAGTCGCCCCAGTTGTGCTGCCGCACGATGGCCGGCTCCTGGATGGAGAAGTCGATGGGGCCGTCGAAGGTCAGGCTGCGGAGCGATACGGTGCCGTCTTCCGTCGGCGTATAGACCAGGTCGATGCCCATGTTGATGGCAAAACCGGTCACCAGGCCGTGCTGATGGTCTACGTGGGCGCCGATGGGACAGACCCTGTAGGGGCTGAAAATATGCTTGATTTCGGTGTCGGGCTGACCGAACAGCCGGATATATGCGTCTTCCATTGTGTCGTGTTTGTTTGCAAAAGTAGCGATTATCCTTTGAATGGACAATTATATTTCCGTACTTTTGCAGACACGAATTTTGGCATGCTGAGTTTGAACGACACCATTTGCGCGCCGGCCACCCTGCCGGGAACGGGAGCGATCACGCTGATCCGCGTCAGCGGACCGGAGACGTTTGCCGTGACGGACCGGGTGTTCCGTTGTAGTCGTGGTAGCGTTAAGGATGCTTCTGGTTACTCTGTTTTGTTTGGGGTGATCATAGATGAAGCATCGGTTCAAGACAAGGTCGTGGACGAGGTGCTGGTCAGCGTGTTTCGCGCGCCACATTCTTATACGGGAGAGGACAGCGTAGAGATTTCCTGCCATGCTTCCGCCTATATTGCGTCACGGGTTTTAGAACTGTTGTGCGCTGCCGGCGCCCGCTTGGCTGAGCCGGGAGAATTCACCCGCAGGGCGTTCGTCAACGGCAAGATGGACCTTGCTCAGGCTGAGGCGGTTGCCGATGTCATTTCATCCTCTTCTTCCGCTTCACACCGGGTGGCGATGACCCAGTTGAAGGGAGGATATTCCGCTGAGTTGTCTTCGATTCGCGAGGCTTTGGTAGAGATTACATCCCTGCTGGAGTTGGAGCTGGATTTCAGCGAAGAAGAAGTGGAGTTCGCAGACCGGAACCGCTTGCGCTCGCTGCTGGTTTCCGCCTCCGGCCGGGTACGCGCATTAGCCGATAGTTTCCGTTTAGGTAATGCTATTAAAAACGGTGTCCCTGTGGCGATTGTAGGTGAGCCGAATGTTGGGAAAAGCACCCTGCTGAATGCTCTGGTCGGAGACGACCGTGCCCTGGTTTCAGACATTGCCGGCACGACGAGGGACAGCATCGAAGAGCATGTGACCCTGGATGGAGTCGATTTCCGCTTCATCGATACGGCGGGTTTGCGGGAGAGCTCGGAGCTGGTCGAAAAAATGGGGATGGACCGGACCTGGAAGATGCTTTTCGAGGCCGATATCGTGCTGGCGGTGGTCGATGCGACGGCCTCCCCCGCCGCTTCGTCTGCGTTTCTGAAGAAGCTGACGGACCGGATGGACTTTGAATGTCAACAGTTGGTGATTTTGGTCAACAAGACCGATTGTAACAAAAATGTTAACGATATAAACAATTTTGTTTCATCCATTGGAAGTCAGTCGGTTGTACTGGATATTTCGGCCTTGACGGGAGCAGGACTCCCCCAGCTGCGGGAAACGCTCGCCAGTCTTGTTCGCGCTCATTTCCAGGGTTCTTCAGAGAGCATTCTGGTCACCAACGCCCGCCATCACGAGGCTCTTCGGCTCGCCGCCGACTCACTGGACGCCGCGTTGGCCTCCCTTTCCTCCGGAGTGCCCTCCGACCTGATCGCCCAAGACCTTCGCACCGCCCTCTACCACCTCGGCACCATCACAGGCGCCGTCTCCAATGACGAGGTGCTTGGAGTCATTTTCTCGCGATTCTGCATCGGGAAATAAATACACCGTAAAGCCCCGTACTAATCCAAAAAACTACATTGTAAATCAGCGCATTGACTCATAATTAATTTTGGAATTCTGTCCAGTATTTCGGATCATTTCGGGGGTATTTGAACCACATTTGAACCACGCGTGGTTCAAGGTCTTGATGTTTTTACGCCAAAGTACACAACTTTACGTCGTTTTACTTCTTTTTACAGAATTGTCCCTAATCACTAGGGGCTAACGGCGCTGTAGAGGTTCCGAGAATTATGCTAGGTGATTTTGTAAAAAGTGTATACTTGTCAGATTATCCTCCACCTTTGGTATGGAAGTCCTGGGCTTCATCTTCAAAAGATAAGACAGAGCAGGCTGTTTGTATCGGGCCTGATAATTGTAGCATTATCTACTAGTCCCCGATATTTATGAAACGCATCTTTCCTTATTGCACGATTATAATTTGGACGCTCGTTCTAATTGCGTCCTGCGGCCACAATAGACAGGTTGTCCATGGATTTGTCGATGAACCCCAGGACAGCCTTTTCTTAGACCTGAAAGAATATGTTTATCCAGTTTCGGAGATCTACCTTTCACGGGCAGTAAAAAGCAATGGTTTTTATTATTTGGTTTTTTATGAGCAAGGGAGATTTCATAACCTTGGCTCCAAAAGGATTATCATGGCCATATCCGAGGAT
>JAEEGI010002961.1_pt1 | contig 40976 bp, 25 predicted proteins | sample 8958751 | NCBI WGS metagenome assembly JAEEGI01 (sample SAMN16246545, study PRJNA631951) | gut metagenome | biome: gut microbiome; feature: rumen; material: KS-attached | host: Bos | place: Iran: Karaj | collected 2018-10 | reverse complement strand
TTTCTAAACGTATAATACACGTTTCTTCGATATCTTTGAACAAGGGAAATCTGTCGCTGGCGGTGGGATTGAGCGAAACGCTTGTCGCCACCGTGCTGCCAAAGGATGCCACCGACAAATCGGTCAGGTGGACCTCTACCAACAGCTCCATAGTAACGGTGGATTCTCAGGGCAAAGTTACCGCCAAGGCTTCCGGAACCGTCACGGTCAGTGCAACAACCAACGACGGCGGCCTTGTGGCTGCCTGCGAAGTGACCGCGTACGTACCTAGTGTGCCTGTTACCGGCATATCCCTGGACCAGACTTCATTGTATCTGGATCCGGGTCAGACGGCGCTGCTGAAGGCGACCGTCACCCCTTCCAATGCTTCGAATCCCTCTGTTACATGGACTTCCGACAATACGCTGGTTGTCACAGTTTCCGGTGGCACCGTGACCGCCGTTGCATCGGGCACTGCCACGATAACCGCAAAGGCTGGTGACAAAACCGCCATTTGTGCCGTGACTGTGACCGAGCCTGAGACGCCGCCGGTTGACCCTCCAACGCCGCCGGATCCTCCGACACCTCCAGGACCGAATGATCCCGAGGTTAATCCTTACACCAACAATGTAACCTGGACCCTTGGCAGCAAGGCATACGACCAGACATCCACCGGAGAAGGCCAGGCACAGTCGGCTGTAATAAACAGCACCACCGTCAGCGAGATGGTAAAACTTGGCACAAGCAGCGCCAGCGGCACATTTACCGTGACAATCCCGACAGGCACCTCCTACCTGTGTTTCTACGCCTTGGGATGGAAGGGGACGACTCCCAAGCTTACCGTAAGCTGCACCGGGGCTTCCAAGACCTATGACATAACGGCCAATAACGGGGTGGCGCAGAATCCTCCTTACCAGATTACCACTACCGCAGACGAATCATACTTTGTGTTTGCCGTTCCCAGTTCATCGGTAACTACCGTGACGATGACTTCGGAGGGGAGGGTGATAATATGGGGCATCAACAGCTACAGCGGCGATGCACCTGCGGGAGGTAATTCCGGCAGCGATAATCCGGGCGGTGGCGGAGATCCCGGCGGAGATGACCCGGGCGGAGACACCCCTGGCGGCGGCGATCCCGTCTTTGCAGGGTGGATGGAACTCCCCGCCACCAACAATCCAAATCTTATTTTTGTCCAGCACGAGAGCACCGTGAACCCTTCCGGCCGCAATTTCTCATATTACTGGGATACCGGCAACTTGGTTGCAATCTGGGTGGCGTATCCGCTGAATAAAGACATAATCGGCAGCGGAGACCGCACCAATAAGTGGGCTTACGACCCCAAGTTGGAACCCAAGGATCAGCCGCTGCTCAAGAGCGGCTACAGCAACTCCAAGTCCAAGGCAAGTTCCGACGGCGGCAAGGCCTCCTATTCCCGCGGCCACCAGATTGCATCGGCCGACAGGCTTTATTACGCTGACAACGTGCAGACTTTCTACTACACCAATATGACGCCGCAGACCAGCTCTTTCAACGGCGGTATCTGGAATAATCTGGAGAACAAGGTTCGCAGCTGGTCCAGCCAGTTTGACACCCTGTACGTGGTTACCGGCTGCGTGGTTGAGGGGAGCACGACCTACGCTTATGACAATAACGACAAGCGCGTGACAGTGCCGGTCGGCTATTACAAGGCGCTTTTGGGCTACGACAAGAGCAAGACGATAGGCATAACCTCACAGACCAACGGCTACACCGGCATCGCATTCTATTTCAACCACTTCGATTCTTATACCAGTTCCGCCTACATGAAAGAGTCCATGACCATCGACGCGCTGGAGCAGAAGGTCGGCATAGACTTCTTCGTGAATCTCCCTGCCGCCGTCGGTGATGTCAAGGCAAATAAGGTAGAATCTACTAAAGACAGTTGGTGGAAATGAGAATAAAAATCCTTCTGGCCGCGTTGATGTTGCTGCCCGCCTCGCTGGCGGCGCAACAGGTTGATACGGTGGTCGTTACTTCCCATACTGTGACTCGGGAACAGATGAATAAGGGTTTGGTTACCAATGGTTTGGACGCCCTTAACGGCCAGTCGGCCGGCGTTACTATTTCCGGCGGTAATCAGGCGGCGATGCTCTCTGCGGTTCGTGTGCGTGGTACTACCTCCCTCACCGGCGGTAACGATCCCCTGATCATCATAGATGGCGTTACCAGCGACATTGCGACCTTATGTTCTCTTTATCCTGGAGACATAGACAGCTTCACTGTGCTAAAGGATGCCTCGGAGACTGCGCAATACGGCTCTCGTGGTGCATCCGGCGTAATCCGCGTTACGACTATAAAGGGTCGTGGCGGCGATTTCCGAGTCTCCTACGATGCCACCGGCGGTTTTGAACGGACTTATAAGAATCTGCAGATGCTCTCGGCGACACGGTTCCGTGAGGTTAACGATGCCCGTGGCTATTCTTTTTCTGACGGGGGCTATGATTCCGATATGCCCGCATCGATTCTCCGCACAGGTATGGTACAGAATCACCACCTTGCCTTTGGCGGCGGCAGTGAGACCAGTCATTTTCGCGCTTCTATCGGCTTGTTGGATCATCAACAGGTTGTCCGCACCCAGAATAACAAGAACTATAATGTAAAACTGGATGTGGGACAGAGCGCTTTTGAAGGGCGTTTGGAGTTCGATTTCGGTATTTTCGCCTCGCTTCAGCGGCTCGCCGAACTCCACGACCCTCAGCATCTTTTCTACAGTTCGGCAGCTTTCAATCCTACCTTTCTTGCAGGTCAGAATCCTGACGGCAGTTACAGCCAGATTCCCTCTGCCAGCCAGATAAACAACCCTGTGTCACTGCTGGAAAAGACCTACGGCACCGAGAACGCCCATTTCAATACCCATCTTCAGGTAGAAGCCGGTTTGACCAAAGAACTGACACTAACTGCGTTCGCTTCTTACAGCTACAACGCGGGCGGTGCCAGCCACTTTTTCCCGTCCATAATATGGAGCGGTGGAGAAGCTTACCGCAACAGTGAGAATGTCCGCGACGGGATTGCTTCGTTAGTCTTGGATTATAAGAAAACGTTGGGTTCACACAGTTTTGGGGCTACCTTCCTAACCGAGGCTCAGCAGACAGTCTCCAGCGGGTTCTATGTTACCACCACCGGTTTCAAGACAAACGCCTTCGGCCTGTCGGCAATTCAAGCCGGCAGCGTGCGTCCATGGGACGGTACTGCCAGTTATGACACCGACGTGCGCTTGCTATCGTTTATGACTGGCGCGAATTACTCATACAGAGGTATTTATTCGATTGCTGCCAGCCTTCGCGCCGATGCGTCGTCCAAGTTCGGGCCAAACAACAGATGGGGTTTTTTCCCTTCCGTTTCGGGCAGCTGGCACGCCAGCAGCGAAGATTTCCTCAAGGATGTAGAGTGGCTAAATGACCTCAAGTTCAACGCGGGATTCGGCCTCTCCGGCAATCAGGGAGCGCTGGGTCCATACAATTCCATCGAGTTGGTGGCACCAACCTCCGTCATCAATCTGGACGGCAATCAGGAGGTCGCCTTTTCCATTGTCCGCAACGCCAATCCCGACCTCAAGTGGGAGGTGCGGCAGAGCGTCAATGTCGGTATGGAGTCGGCCTTTGTCGACAACCGGATAGTGTTTACGGCAGAGTATTATTACTCGCTGACGCGTGATATGCTCTATGACTACCAAGTGAGCGTTCCTCCGTTTGCATACGACCATCTGATGGCAAATCTGGGACGTATGTCAAATAGCGGTTTCGAGTTCGGTCTTGGTGTAAACGCCATCCGCCGCAAAGATATGCAGCTGAATGTAAATATGAATATGTCGTTTCAGCGCAACAAATTGATTTCCCTTTCCGGCTATTGGCAGGGTCAGTTGCTGGAGGCGCCGGAGGTGGCGGGCATCGCTTCTATGAATGGTGCAGGCTTTCACGGTGGTGATAACGACGTTACCTATCAGATTGTCGGGCAGCCTCTTGGCGTGTTTTTCCTGCCGCATTGCACCGGCCTGGCAAAAGCTGCCGACGGCACTTATTACTACGAAACTGACGGCAAAAACCAATTATGCGGTCAGGCCTCGCCAAAGGCGCTTCTCGGCAGTAATATAAGTTTCAGGTATAAGGCTGTCGATTTTTCCGTTCAGGCCAACGGTGCTTTCGGACACAAAATATTCAACGGCACGGCACTGACTTATATGAATATGGGTTCATTGCCTTATTACAATGTTCTTGCAGACGCTCCGCAGGCCAATATAGTGGATCAGACGGTTACCGACTACTGGCTGGAGAAGGGCGATTATCTCAATATCGATTATGTCACCGTCGGATGGAATGTTCCTCTTCGCGGTATCCTGCGCAACCTGCGCCTGTCGGTATCGGTGAACAACCTGCTCACCATAACCGGCTATTCCGGTCTTACGCCTATGATCAATTCATATGTGGCTGGCCCTACGCTCGGTTTGGACGACAAGATTTCCTATCCCATTTATCGCTCGTATACGGCGGGCATCACCATTCAGTTATAGTATGAAAAAGATTCTTTATATAATGACGGCGGTGCTGCTCTGCTCCTGCGGCTTCCTGGACGAAACGCCCCAATCACAATTGCCGGCAGAGGATATTGTCACTGATGACAATATGCTCTATCTGAATACGTTGGGGCCGCTGTACGCCTTGTTTGGCGGCACCGATTTCTCGCAGGGACTGGCGGGAACCTACCGCGGCGTTTACGACCTTAACACCATTACCAGCGACGAGGCGCTGCTGCCCACCCGCAGCGGCGACTGGTACGACGGCGGCCTTTGGCAGCGGCTTCATCTGCACACATGGAATGTGGGCGAAGGGCCCATCAAGGACACGTGGAACTATCTCTACAAGGTGATTGTGTTGGCAAACCAGGCGATAGAAGATCTCTCCGGAAACGAAGTCTGGCGGCAGGAGGCGTGCGCCTTACGGGCGCTGTTCTACTACGAGTTGCTCGATTTGTACGGCAACGTTCCACTGGTGGTTTCTACCAAGGTCTCTATGGCCGATGTGGAACAGTCGCCGCGTGCGGCCGTGTTCAATTTTGTAGTGGATCAACTGGAGCGGGCATGCGAGGTTTTGCCTCTGGAAAGAAGCAATACCTACGGAACCTATTATGGTCGGATCACCCGTCCGGTGGCTTGGTTCATGCTGGCCAAATTGTGGCTCAACGCACCGGTTTATGCTGGGGTGGAGAATTGGAGCGAGGTGGTGCACTACTGCGACCTGCTTGCAGATGCCGGCTATGAGCTGGAAAGCGATTATGCCTCCAATTTTGCGGTCTTCAACGAGAATTCACTGGAGAATATTTTTGTCATTCCTATGGACAAGCGCCTTTACAGCGCTCAGAATCAATATCTATTCCGGTCTCGTCACTACGACCACGCTGCTGCCTGCGGTTTTACAGGCGAGAACGGCACTTCCGCAACTGTAGAAGTTCTGGAGGCCAACAATTATCGTTCTTCTAATCAGGATCCCCGCTTCGACATTAATTATTGGGCAGGGCAGGCTACTGACCTGAACGGGAATCCGGTTGAGGGCGTGGTATATCAGCCCGAGGTCATTGCGCTGGATGTGACTGGTCGCGCTAACGAAAAGCTGGCCGGCGCCCGTATGAAGAAATACGAACTGGACCCCTCTGCAATGAAAGACGGCAAGTTGATGGACAACGACTGGGTGATGTTCCGATATGCCGACGTGCTGCTTATGAAGGCGGAGGCTCTGCTGCGTAGCGGGTCAGATGCCGCTGCACTGATGTTGGTGAATCAGGTACGGCAGCGCGCTGGAGCAGCTTTGCTGTCGAGCCTCTCGCTTGAGGTTTTGCTGAGGGAACGTATGATAGAATTTGCGTGGGAGGGATGGCGCCGCCAGGACCAGATCCGCTTCGGTACCTATACTTCTGGTTGGTCCAGCCGCCCGGAACTTCCCTCTGAGGTGGAGACCGGCTACACGGCTTTGTTCCCTATTCCTGCAGATATTTTAGATTTGAACCCTCTGCTGAATCAGAATCCAGGTTATTGATTCCTATGGAGCACGATGTTATAGATTTGATGATGCACCACGGCATAAAACCAACCGCCAACCGCATTTTGATTGCCTGCTCGATTGCGACTGCCGGACGTCCGCTCTCAATGACCGAGATTGAAACGGCCTTGGAAAGCGTTGACAAGTCGGTCATATCCCGTACTATGGCTCTGTTCCGCGAACACCATCTGGTCCATGCGCTACAAGGAGGCGATGGTATCCGCTATGAGTTGTGCCACAGTGCTTCAGAAGATCATGATGAAGACGCACACATCCATTTTTGGTGCCACAATTGCGGCAAAACTTTCTGTCTGGAGGATATATCGATTCCAGTGGTAGACCTGCCTAAAGGATATGAAGGAGAGTCGGTGAATTATATGGTCTCAGGCTTGTGCCCAGACTGCTGTAAAAAATGCAACTGAGTTGCATAAATGTCGCCATACCTTTGCCCCGGAAATAAATGATAAAGGATATGGCACACGAACATCATCACGAACATCACGAAGAAGGAGTCAGGGAGCCGCTGATACGGATTGTCGTCTCTGCGGTGCTGCTATTTGCAGCCGTAATCATAGAGCACAAGTTCAGCCTGCCCAAGTGGCAGTTGCTGCTGATATATCTGGTTCCTTATCTGGTGGCCGGATTCGACACTTTGAAGGAGGCTGCCGAGAGCCTGGCGCACGGCGAGGCTATGGACGAGAACTTTTTGATGAGCATCGCCACCATCGGCGCCCTGGCAATCGGATTCCTGCCCGGCGCTGCCACTCAGTTTACGGAGGCGGTATTCGTAATGCTGTTCTTTCAGGTCGGCGAACTGTTCGAACATATTGCCGAAGGGCGCAGCCGCCGCAGCATAGCGCACCTGATGGACATCCGTCCCGACACAGCCAACCTTGAGAAAGAGTGCGGGGTTGAGGTCGTTCCACCGGACACTCTGAAGATTGGCGATGTGATTGTCATCAAGCCGGGCGAAAAGGTGCCGGTGGACGGCGTGGTGCTGGAAGGAGCATCGTCTTTGGATACTGTTGCACTTTCTGGCGAAAGTGTGCCGCGCGGCGTTTCTGCCGGCGACGAAATCATCTCCGGCTGCGTGAATCTGAGCGGCGTACTGCGCGTGCGTGTCACCAGAGAATTCGGTGAATCCACCGCTTCCAGGATACTTGAGCTGGTGGAGCACGCCGCCGATAACAAGTCCCGCAGCGAAAACTTCATCACCCGATTCGCGAAAGTCTACACTCCGATAGTGGTTATTGCAGCCATCCTGCTGGCGGTTGTTCCGCCGCTGTTTGGCGGACAGCTGTCCACATGGCTCTACCGGGCGCTGATGTTCCTGGTGGTGTCTTGCCCCTGCGCACTGGTTATCAGCGTGCCGCTGGCTTTCTTCGGCGGCATAGGCGGCGCATCCCGTAAGGGCATCCTCGTTAAAGGCGCGAACTATCTGGAGGCGCTCTCTAAGCTCGATACGGTGGTGTTTGACAAGACCGGCACCCTTACCGAGGGCGTCTTCGCGGTTACTGCCGTCCATCCGGAAATCATATCGGAAAAGGAGCTGCTTCACCTTGCAGCGCACGTAGAAAGTCTTTCTACCCACCCGATTGCGGCCTCTTTGAGGGAAGCTTATAAAGATACCGACGACTATTGCACAGTGGAGGGCATCGAGGAAGTTTCCGGGAAGGGCATCCGCGCCGTTGTTAACGGCCGTACGGTGTGCGTGGGCAATGCCGCTATGATGGATGCTGTGGGCGCAAAGTGGCACGATTGCGAAAAGACCGGCACCATTGTGCACGTCGCCATAGACGGCACGTATGTCGGCCACATCGTTATTTCAGACCGCATTAAGGCCGATTCTGCCGAGGCGATTGCTGCCCTGAAGGCGGCCGGTGTCTCCCGCACCGTGATGCTCACAGGCGATGCAGAAGCTGTAGGCCGCGCCGTGGCCGGTGAACTCGGCCTGGATATGTGGCACGCGGGTTTGCTTCCCGCCGACAAAGTGCAGAAGGTGGAAGAACTGCTGGCAGATAAAAAAGGTACTCTGGCCTTTGTGGGAGACGGTATAAACGACGCTCCGGTGCTCGCCCGCGCCGACATCGGCATAGCGATGGGTGCGCTGGGCAGCGATGCGGCCATCGAGGCTGCCGATGTAGTCCTGATGGACGACAAACCCTCCAAGGTCGCACTGGCCGTGCGCATTGCCCGCCGCACCCTGCGCATCGCCCGCGAGAATACCTGGCTGGCCATCGGAATTAAACTTCTGGTGCTGATACTGGCGGCATTCGGCATAGCCACGATGTGGATGGCGGTCTTCGCCGACGTCGGTGTTACCGTCCTCGCCGTCCTCAATTCCATGCGCGCATTGCGATAGCTATCTGCTTTCAAGTTTGTATTTTGCAGATATTTGCTATATTTGCGAGTTATTATACCTATTCTGTGATGTCAGAAAGAAAAATAATCCACCTGTGTCTGGCTAAGATGAGCGAGGAAGGGTGGGAGAAAAGATATATTCAGGAGGCGTTTGAGACCAATTGGGTTGCCCCGTTGGGGGCGAATGTGAATGCTTTCGAGGAGGAATTGAAGCGGTTTTTGGGCGGTGAAAGAGAGGTCGTTTGTCTTTCTTCTGGAACAGCCGCCGTACATCTGGCTCTCCTCCTTGCTGGCGTGGGGCCGGGCGACGAAGTTCTGGTTCAGTCATTTACTTTCTGTGCATCTGCCAATCCCGTTATCTATCTGGGCGCAACGCCCGTTTTCGTAGATTCTGAGAAGGAAACCTGGAATATGGATCCCGACCTGCTGGAGCAGGCCATTCGCGACCGTATTGCCAAGACCGGACGCAAGCCCAAGGCAATTGTGCCGGTAACCTTGTACGGCATGCCTTATCAGGTCGACAGGATCCTTGAAATTGCAAAGCGTTACGAGATTCCGTTGGTAGAGGATACTGCAGAGAGTCTTGGCTCCTGCTACCGCGGGCACAATATGGGCACTTTCGGACAGTTTGGCGTGCTCAGCTTCAACGGCAACAAAATAATCACTACCTCAGGCGGCGGTGCTCTCATCTGCCACGACGCCGAGTCCAAACGCAAGGCGCTGTGGTATGCCACCCAGGCGCGCGAGGGTTTCCCGTTTTATCATCACGAAGGCATCGGCTACAACTACCGCCTGTCCAACATCAGTGCCGGCATCGGCCGTGGACAGATGCATGTGCTCAAAGAGAATATCGCCCATCACAAGCATGTCCAAAAGCTTTACGAGGAACTGCTGGCAGACGTGTCGGGCATCAAGGTGCATACGCAGCCGGATACCGGAGAATTCGATTCCAACTACTGGCTGTGCACCATCACCCTCGATTCTTCTTTGAAGATAGCGGGGCAGGAGAAGGCCTATGCCGATGCCCCCCGCGTTGACTGCCAGCCCAACGACAATGTCGAGGCGCTGCGCGTGGTTATGGATGCTGCCGGTATCGAGGCCCGTCCCGTATGGAAGCCGATGCACCTGCAGCCCGTCTTTGCCGGCGCTCCCGCCTATGTTAACGGTGTCTCCGAGGCCATTTTCCGTGTAGGAATATGCCTGCCCACCGGTCCGTACGTCACCGACGACGACGTCCGCTATATTGTGGAAACAATAAAATCTGCTATAATCAAGTAATAACAGGTTCCAGATAAATAACAAGGGCGGCCGGATTGGTCGCCCTTGAGCTTTTATAAGATTGCGTCTGGTGCTAATTCGCCTGAACAGCCAGCTCCAGGATCTTGGTCTCGCCGCTTGTGAGAGTCAGGCGGGCTTCAATCACGTGGGTGCCGGCGGTGAGTGTCACAGAATCGCCGGTCAACGCAGAGCTCACAGGCTCGTCGTCTACAAACCACTCCACGCTGTCCACTGGCTGCACATCGCTCTGTTCAAGTTCCAGCGCAAAGCTGCTGCCGGCGGTGTAAACACCGTTGCCCGGGTTGGCTATTACGTTGTAGTTGAGCGTATTGGAGGGCACAGTAGCGTACAATGTAACCTGGTTATTGGAGTAGGAGATGTTGGATAGGCGGATATCCGAATCCACTCCGTTCCAGCTCTTTGCGGTAAAAGAGGTGACGCTTTCGCTTCCGGGGAACGGTATCTTACTATCGTAATCGTAGTTGTAATAATAGGCATGATAATCTGAATTATATTCATATCCGAACTTCAAATTATCCTGGTCGGGCGCAGCCACTACATAGCAGCACGGGTGGGAGCCGTTCTCGTTGATGGCGTTGTACCACTCCCAGTGATCCCAAAGATCTGCCGCAGTCTGGTCGGTAATCTTGGTGCTGCCGTTATATACGGTGACCTTCCGGGACGATTTGTCCACGTGCGTTACAATCAAGCCGTGGCCATACAGGCCGTAATCCCATCCGTTGGAACCGCGGCACTCATACACAAAATACTCACCGTTCTGGTCGGTAGGAGTCTTGTAGGCTACATTGTTGTCTACAGATTCAATTGTGTATGTACCGGAATGAGTGAATTCCTGGAAACAACTCTCGTCTATCCAACCCAGCATAATCCGCTCTTCAATGGTGAAGAAGGGAGGAGTGCGTCCCTCGTTGTTATACGAGCCGCTGTCCATTGTGGAAAAATAAAACATACCGGCACTTATGCCATTGTAATTATCATAGTCGGTGTCGTAGAAATCCGGCAGGCCCATCGCGTGGCCAAACTCGTGGCAGGCGGTGCCTATTCCGCACATTTGACCGGCCATACTGCTATAAGGACCAATCAATTCATTGGTGCAGGCATACTTGTCTATGGTCTTATCGTCCAGGGTCAGGCTGATGCCGGCGCTGGAAAGTTCCCACTGGTGCGGCCAGATGGCGTCTTCCTCGTCACTATCTGCCTCGCCTTCGCCGGCGTAGTACATAAACACCAGGTCCACCGCACCGTCACCGTCGTTGTCAAACTGGCTGAAATCCACATTGAACTGCGAATCTACCTTCTGGCATCCCTCTTTCACGGCATATTCCGCCTTTTTGTCATTTCCGCTGGAATCGTTGCCTCCGTAGTACGCCCTATTATTATCCAGTGTCACCGGACCGTAGACATCAAATATGGGCTCAAAAACGCCGTGGGAATTCTCATAATAGAAATCCCTTGCAGAACCCGTTCCGCCGTTATTCGAGTATCCAGTCTGGTTCAGCATATCGGAAAAATCTTGCAGGGCCGTGCTCGCATTGGAGAACGTCACATCCTTGAACTGCACAAGAATCACCAGGAAGTGCTTCTGGCCATTGGCGATGCCCGACTTGGCAAGGTTACGGCTGCGGGCCGCGTTGACCTGGCTGCGGCGCATAGCTGCGGCGGCCCTCCTGGTGCTTAGCTGTGCCTCCGATGCGGGGCGATAATAACCGTCGGCATCCTTTTCAACGACCTGCCCGTTAGCGTCGGTCACCCAGTGGCAGAACTCATCGCCGTGCAGGCGGATCTTAATCACAGAACCGTCAGGCTGCGTATAGTTTATAAAGCGGGGGTAAGCGGGAACGGCGTTTGCCACTGCGCACATGCACAGGGCCGCAAAAAACGATAACAATATCTTTTTCATATCCCGTTACTTTTTAACTATGAAACCTTGTCCGCTGCCGTCGCCGATCCACACCTTGGGACCGTCCTCTTTAATTACGGACATATTGTAGCTTTGGCTGAGAACAGTCTGAAGGCCGCTGCGCCAGTGGACCGTCACCGTCACGTCATCACCCTTGACCGCAGAGCGAGACAAGCCGGTAATCTCCAGCTCGTCCACCGAATCCGGCCTGATGAGGGTGAAGGTGAGCACGTCGTTGGCGTTGTAGCTGCGGGTAATCTGGTCTATGCCGGGGGTGTATTCCCACTCCTGACCAGATCCCAGATAGCAACCGTAGATAGTCTTCTGAAGAAGGGCGTCGTTGGCAGGGTCAGCTGGCCCGGAACCGCCGCCGCTGCGACGATAGATGGATGTCTTCTGCTGATTGTTATTGGAATAGCAACTGAAGCGGGGACTGCCGGTGTTATAACTGAGAATAGAGCTAGCACCAGCTTTCGCTGTGATAGTTGCAAGACCGGTACTGGCGATAGAAATTGTCCAGCTGGCGTTGCTTGTCTTGGTAGAAGAATTGACAAGATAATTCTTACTGCTGGCACTGGCCAGATACTCGCTGCCATCCCTGAAAGACCAGGTACCACTTTCGCCACCGGTCTCAAGGGTAAGTATGGTGGCGCTGCCGGCAGAAGCTATGCTGCTACCATCGCCAGAAATGGTAATCTCTACCGGATCCCGGAAGTTGCCGCTTTCGTTGAGGGCACCAAGCGCCAGGGAACCGTTCTTGTAGACAATCAGTATCTCGTCGCCGGCCATCAGGGTAGAAGCGTCCGTGACAAGGGTGAAGGAATCGCTGCCGCTACCGGCTGCAAACTCCGTAAATTCCGCTCCGGCAGCTTCGGCCATATCCACACTGAACACGGCCACCTCGCCCGCCTCGAACTTGAACGTTTGACCCTGCGGGAACTCGACGTACCGCTCCCATAAGCCTGCGCTGGTGTAAGCGCGCACAACCATTATCTGTTCCGACACGTCCACCGGCGCGCATCCGAACCAGATGTCGGTCGCGCTGCTGGTGTTGATTGTCAGTGTAGAAGATGCGCCGTAGTCGGTGAGTGTGTGCGTCCCGTCGGTCTCGTCGCACGCCCAGTACCAGTCGCCCGCTACGGGCGTGGTGAACGTGAGTTCCACCTGCTTCAATGATTCGCCCTGTTCAAGGGCCAGGTTCTGCAGTGACAGGCGTCCGTATGCGGTAAGATGATAGAACATAAGGTCCACATCATTTATCGTTTCGGCATCGGTAAACTGATCGCTGGCCGCAGCAATAATAATGGCCCTCTCGTCCACAGAAGTAGCGGTAGGCGTCTGTGTGCCAGGGATGTTTACCTTCCACGCCTCACGGCTCGGGCTTAGCGCCACAGCCGCGCTGGACGGACTCACTGCATAGAACGTGTAGGGCGACGCGCTTGCGCCAAAATCGATGTTCGCGCTGAACGACGCCGTCGTAAAATCGTTGGACGGAGTTACGCCCGCTACCTGAGCCCCGCTGTAATTGAGAGAAACCTTCACCTCGGAATCGTTGCCGGTCCAAAGGGTAGGGCGCGCTCCTGTGGCGTCGGCCTGTCCAAAGGCGACCTTCGTGCCGGCCGGCCTTGCGTGAAAAGTGACCAGGCGGCCGTCATTCCCGGACCCGCCGTCATTCCCGGCTTGACCGGGAATCTCCATCCTCTGCTGCACCGGATCGCTCGCACAGCCCCAGAAGGCAAAGGCGGCCAGCAATACGGCTGCCGCCTTTGTGATAATGTTACAGTTCCTTCTCATTAGAAATTCCCCCAAGGACTATCAGTTACCGGTGAAATGTTGCTGCCGGACGATTCGCCGGTGAACCAGGTGTGGTTGGTGTTGGCCTCGGCCTTACCCTGTAACCCGGTTGCGGTATCGCCCGGAACATTTGCAAAGAAATTGAAGCCGGCACGGGCCTCGATTGCATCGATGCTCGTTACATAGGCGCTGTCGTAGTATTTCTCACCAGCGTGCGACACGTTCGTATAAACGAAAGCGATGCCCTTGGCACTGGTTATTGTGCCGTTGCTGAAGGTGCACTTCATAATACACTTGTAGAAGTGGCTTGGAATGGGCACGTTCAGGTTGCCGCTGGGCTTAGTGATAGTGTTTCCTTCGTACAGCACACCGGTAATAACATAGAGCATGGCGGTGCCGCTGGGGGCCTGGCTCTTCACCCTGTTCTCCAGTTGCTGCCATACGCCGTCGCCGCTATAACCTGCTGCGCTGCCGTTGAAACCATTCTGCCACTGAGGCGCCTGGTTGCTGTAGTAGAAAGTCTGCTTGTTCTGCTTAGTTGTACTTTGGCGGTACTCAGAAGCCACAAGGTGTCCCATACTGTAACCGACGGTGCTGGCGTTGTCAAGACCCGTCTGCTGTGTCAGGCTGATTGCTGGGTCGTTGGCCCAACTCTCGTTGCGCCCGACGTTGTTATCCGGCCAGTAGGTCGTGTTCATGGTATGTGCAGTCCACAATGGAGCATACTTGGTCTTGTCGTACAGCACCACATAGTTCACAGTCTCTTCATTGCTGTGCGTGTAGGTGTGCACGGCAATCTGGCGATTGTTGTTGTTGGTGCTGAAACTGTACCAATTGTCGTCCCGGTCAGAATTCGTTCCGGTCGCCCGGCTGGCAGGATTCAAGCCTGTTACATCGGGCATTCCGTAATCGGTGAGATACGCGTACCCGGCAGGAATCTGTGCCTCTGTTGTAAAGGACAGAGTCTCGCCGAAACGGTATTCGTACTGGTTGGTGCTCGCATTGAATTCACGGACAAACGCCTTATAATAATAAGTCGTGCTGCCTGTGAGATTCTCCAGCGTGCAGGAAATACTGCCGCTCGCATTGGAACCTACATTGGAACTGTCATAAGACGTACTCAGACTGTTCCAATTCGCTTCAGGATTGTTAACAAGGCTGGAATTCGTGCTGTACACGAAGCCCGCCTCATAAATATTTCCAGTTGCTCCGGTCCAGGAGCCCGACAGGGTTGCCCCTGTCGAGCCGCTGACCGTCGCATTTCCGGTCGTTACCGTGGCAGTCGCCCCGGAGGCTCCCCCTCCGGTTCCGCTTCAATTGGTACCGTTGAACTGTGCACTATAGAATGTAATGTAACCGTTTCCACTAGTTGTTGTGCGGGTTACATTGTAGACAATTCTATAATACTTGCCTGCCCAGCTGGTATTGTCTTCTTTATCAAAAGTAACAGTGGCACTGGCTATACCAGAAGTAACTGTCTTGGTAGCAATTGCATTAGCACCACTTGCAGCATCAGCAGCCGAATTATGAACGGTAATTGTCAAAGAATTTACAGTCAGGCTACTTGCAACAGAACCGGAGCCAACTTTTATCTGGTTAATATCAGCAGGAATTGCATCTGTACTATATATAGCACGATTTTGATCAGTAATGCCTTTTCCTCCAATTCTCCATGGATTCTGCTCTGTATTACCCTCTACTTTCCATCCAATTGAGTTCTGTGTCACGGTACTTGCAGTAGCATATGCATTACCTGAAGCAAAGATAGTACCATCAAGTGTGTACGAGAAAGGAGTTCCATTGCTCACCTTGGACTGTGTGCAAGTAATCTCCGTGAATACGGAAGGGTCAGTATTATGCTTTACTTTGAGCACGAGGACTTTGTCTGCGGTTGTGCTGGTGTTGGCTTCCTTGGGCTTGACGCTTAATTTGGTGCCACCGGTAGTAGTGATGGTCCAGTCGTTATAAGTACCGGATACGATGTCTGTGGTAAAGCCGGCATTCCCGCTGGTCGTCACGGTAATTTGCCTTAAGTCAGTCTCATCTGCCGCCCAAGTCAATGATTCGGGATCAACGGTGATGGTAGGAGCCTTTGTTATTGAGACAAGATAGTTGCCATTAGCCAGCTGAGGAGCATTATTATATGTTCCAATCTGACCATAAACAATAACGATGTCATTTACGGCAATCTGGTCGGTACTTGTAAAGTCTTCACCATCAAGATACTTTCCTCTGTAAACCAGAATACTTCTAGTACCGTCACTGATGGTATATGTTGCGTTCTTATAGTTTAAGCTGACTTCAGTAATACTAGTAATTCGTCCAGTTACATATACCAACGCATCGCCCGAACCGTTAGGATACTTGTCAAGAATATCACCGGCAGTGTAAGGGTCTTGCTCAGTGCCCGAACCAACAGTAGCAACAGTAATAACATAGGCAGCAGAAGCCACCTCGCTATTCTTGTAGTTCGATTTCACTGCGATGGCCTTGATGGTGCATGCCTCAGTTACGGCTACAGGTTCGGTGTATTCTGTCCAGCCACCCTCAGAGAATTCGGTGGAACCGGTGGTATACCAAATTGTTGCGCCAGAAGTGGCGGAAGCAATTGTGATGGTTGTGCCGGAGGTAACCTCACCGGCTGCAGGACTGAAAGTGGGCGCTGCGCAAGTCGGGCGCGAATCGGTAACGGTGAGCGTGTAGCTCTTGACAGTGGTCTTGTAAGGAGCGGTGGCATCACTTCCGTCGTAGGTGGCGCTGATGGTTGTGGTGCCTTCGCTTACGGCTGTAACACTACCAGTTGTTGCATCTACAGTTGCCACAGCGGGTGCGCTGGAAGCATAAGTGACAGGCAGTGCCGCAGGTGAGTTGAAAACCAAATCAGGTAAATTGTAACTCAAGCCATTTGCAGTCATTGTTGCAGTACCTGTTTCTTCACTCCAGCTCATAGGAGCCTCGTCGCGGGAATCTGCAAGGGCATAAAGCTGGATAGCAGCATAGCCCGATGAAGATTCATTCTTGCCGGTATAGCAAGCAAAACGGGGAGAACCGGTATTGTACCATATCATTCTTGTGTCGTCTGCTACATTAGCAATAATCCAATTACCAGATGTTACACCAGCAGATATTGTCCAGCGGGTATTATCAGATTCTGTAGAAGCCGTTGACAACGAATTGCCGGAGAACCAACCCAGATAGTCACCCGAGAGTTTCATAGTATAACTGCCGTTACCATCAGATGCATTCTCTATAACGATTATATATGCACTTGTTTCGGCATCTATTGCTATAGTGCCATTATCGATGGTTACATCTTCACCAAGGCCGTATTTGGTTGATGTAGTTGAGATTGAAGACAAAGCTTGCCCTACAGTTTCACATACGATAAGGTATTCACCGCACCAGTCTTCAGGAGCCGATGTAACTTTGGCGAAAACAGGACCTGTCTCATTGTTAGAAACGGTAATCGTATAGCTTGCCTCAGCCGGTAGGTAATCATTATCACCGGGGAAAGATACGGTTACGGTCACAGTACCAGTACTGCCGGAAAGCTCTACTGCACCATCCTCCAAATCGGCCATTACGCCTTCGTCTCCCTCATAAGACCAGGTAAGATTATCGGTAATCGCAGCGATATCGGGATCAACTATCACCTCCTGACCATAGAAGTTTCCAAAGTCCTCGGTAGTAAGGGCTATCGAACTCTCTTCAAATGAGAGAGAAACCGCTGTGCGGTTGTCTACGGTAGCGGGAACGAAGATAATCTGGTTGTAACCCGAGCCGGCGTAGAAAGCGAAACCATAAGAACCGGTATTCTTTGCCAGAATGCGGCTTGATTCACTATGAACACTTACTTTATAGCAGCTGTTGATGTTATCGAAAGTAGCATCCAGTAAGTAGTTGGTTGGTGTCCAGGATTCACCGGGTTCATTCATAGCTGCGGTATTACCGGAATTCCAGCCGAGGTAGTTGCCGTCGTTGGCGAAGATGTATGAGTCACCGGACTTGCTTACTGTCCAAATAATGGAATTATCTGAGCCGGCATATTCAGTGGTGCTGCCGGTATATGATTCGTATCCCATACGTGTGTTTTCGGCCTCGGCTTTGAGGGCATAGTAAGTGCCGTTGTTGTTGGCCAGCACCACATAGTCACCATCTTCAAGCTCGGTATTGTTGGCAATAATTACATCGTTTCCGCCCATATTGACGCCAAGGGTATTCAGGTATCCCTCTTTGAAGGAAATGGACTTGCCGCTGCCAAGGGTGATTGTGCGCAAATAGAGTTTATCACCTGCATATACGGCGACAACGAGGCCATCGCCTTCTGAAAGCTCAACGCCCCAGGATGTGAACCAAACATCCACATTGGCATTGCCGGTGATGTGGTTTTCATACTTAACAGCAACTGTAGCGCTGCCACTGTAAATTTCACCGCTTTCGCCGGTAGTAAGATCAAAGCGACGTGCACCTGTAAGGTAGGTGTTCTCTTGGGGGTCTTTTACATCGGCAGTAATTTCAACCCTCTTGATGCCGGCTTCCTGTACCGCAGCGGGGAGGTTCTTAAGAGTTACCTTGTTCAGGGCTGTTGCACGACGATAAGAAGCAAGCCAGTCGGTCTTGACCTCATTGAAAGTCTCGGGTTTTGCAACCATAATGTAGGCAGCCGGGTCATAAGAATTGGCTGTCGCATTCTGGGTTTCAATGAGGTTGATCTTATAACTTTCAATTTTGGTATTGTTGCTTGCAACGGCTGCGGATGCAGGATAAAAGCCTTGATATGTGTAGGCATCGGCATCAGCGGGGGCGATTTCAAAACCAAATGTGGCCATCGGCTGACCGTTGAATATATTTGCAGTAGCATCTTTTGATGTCGCAAACTCGGTAGCACCGCCTTCAGGCGTAACTGCCAACTTCATGTACTCATTCGATCCCCAAAGGATAGTGTTGGCTACGTTGTTGTACGTAGTGATATAAGTCTTTGTTTCGATGTCATCGGAAGCGAGATTGTCTGCCTTTGCGATGACATTGATAGTGACACTGTTCTTCTCAAGAGATTTAACTTTTTCCTTACCGGTGCAGGAGAAGAGAGCTATGGCTGCTACAGCCACCAACATAAATTGAAAAATCTTTTTCATAATACACCCTCCATTAAAAATCACCATTGTTATTAGTGTCATCATCACCATAAGAACCGCCGCCACCGGGAATATAATCGGGTGACGCTGTCTGCAGAACATTCTCCTCGATTTCCAAATCGAGGAACTCAGCCAGTGGCTGGGAATAGAGCATTTTCTTCATTTTGGTTTTTAATTGATTTTATATGATATAATTGCTATTTGCGAATAACCTTCAAATATACAGATAAGTATTCAAAAAATAAATAGCTAACAGCGGTTATTTTCAACAAATTATCAATATCTAAAAAAGGAAGTTAGCCTCCGGAGAGATTCGGAGGCTTTTCTTATATGGTCACTTGTAAAGACGGCAGATGGCTACGCGGGGAGGGGAGGACCTCGCTGTTACTCCAGACGACAAGGGGCGGCCCTATGGTCGCCCCTTGTGCTCGTAGAAAGTATTATCTAATTCGTCGTATAGTTCTGGAACGTTTGCCAGTTGCTGTTGTTTTCTACCGTCTCCTCCATCGTATCCGGTAGGTTGGCAAAGAGGTCCAGGCCTGTGCGCTCTTCAATGGTGTTGACACTAACTGCGTAATTGGCATACGTGCTGTTGGTGTACTCCTGATGTACAAACCAGAATCCAATCGAGCAAGCCTCTGCTACGCCGCCGTTACTGTCACGGGTTACCTTCAAGAGGACCTTCCAGTAGTAGTTCGGAACCGGGCAGGACCTGTTGGGGTCTCCCTTAGGAGTTATCCAGGTAACATCCTCGATGCCGCTTTCATCTGCTCGGTCAAAAGCAGGACCGGTTGCTACGTACAGTGTGTCTGTTTTGCCGGCCTCAGTTCTGACTGCGTTTTCCAGCTGCTGCCATATTCCGCCATTGAACTTGTTCTGGATCTGTGGCGTACTATTTATGGCATAGTACGTCTGTTGAACCATATCTTGGTTGTACTGTCGGTCGGCATCCGGTATCTGGTGCCCGCAGGCGTAGAATTCCTGACCGGTACTAGATGCGTTATTCACATAAGTCGTTTCATTAAGCAGTACATTGTAGCTGGCGTCCCAAATGTTAATCTGATAACCGTTGGAATTGTTGGTTCCAAAGCCATTGCCTTCTGCCGGAGCCCAGGAGCCGCTGTACTTGTTCGTTCCGGAGTAAGTGTCTGCGTAGAGTGGATAGGCCACCCACATAGACGTGAACATAGACCGGTCGTACAAGTATGTGTAGTTGCGCTTGGAGTTGCCGTCCCGGTACGTTCCAGTCATCAAACTTGTCCCGGTGGTGGAGCGGGGCAGCTCAAGCCACCCCGTTCCGTAACCGGAATCATCTATAGTGTTTTCACCCCCGGATTCACTTCAGTAGTTAACAGTTATAGATTCAATCCAAATATACTTTGAACTTTCAAGTTGCAGATATGAAATTTCAGAAGTAATATTGAACGTCAAATCAGAGAAGTTAGCAGTAACACTTTGTGTTGCACTTCCATTAACTTTAAGAGTTGCCGATTTGCTCGAATTATACAACTTTGCTCTAACTACAATTGATGTCGGAGTAACCGAATTTGCAAGATTCATCTTTACTATGCCAGCGGCAGAGCTTGCTCCAAGTTTAAGTCCATTTGAACCATTGTAATAAACCTTTGTCGCAGTTGCCAAATTGCCAGATAAGTATGACGAGCCAGCGGAAACGATAGTGCTACATGCCGTAGACGTACTTGCAGTAGAACCATCGCCGGAACCTGTGCCGAAAGTAATAGTGTAACTTCCGCCGTTGTTGTTGGTGAACGACGCGCTTACGGTAACAGCCGAAGTTCCCATCGTGAATGTGGTTGTGGCGGCAGATGCATTTGCTACCGTGGCACCAGTGACGGTCCAACCGCTGAAGGTATAGCCGTTCGCATTCGTTGCCGTAAGGGTGACCGTCGTTTCGGAGGCCACAGTATCACCGCTGTTGATGGTGTTTCCACCTGCGGTTACGGTGAAGGAACCGCCGGAAGCAGGCTGGCTGAAGGTGATAGCCTTAGGAGCTATACCGGTGACGGCAATATCGCTTGCAGACCAAACCTTGATCTCTTCAGTAGTGTTGTATTTTGTGATTGTACCGACAGCGGTGATAATGTCACCGGCGCCGCAAGTAGCAGCTCCAGGATTATCATATACAACATAGTTGTTAGTGCCGTCCGTCACATTGATGTTCCTGCTGCTAACGCTTACTACGGTAAGTCCAGCAACCGAGACATAAGCATTCTGGTAGTCTGAATAGTGACCGGCAAGTGCAGAGAGTGCCACACTTTCGGGTGCTACTGTTGTTTCACTGCCAGTAAAAATTGCATCTATGGCAGTAATCTGAGCGTTACCTTGGTAAATAGAAGAAGTAACATTCACTTTACCAGTATAGGTCTGTCCCTGAAGAAGTCCGTGACTATCCTTATAGACAAGGGCTGAGCCAGTAGCATCTTTGATGATAGCTGTTTTTCCGTTTACAAATGACACAATAGCGCTTGTAAGATAACCGGAATAGGTTCCTGCCGTTGCTGTCAACCCATTAAGTGTTGCGATGTTCTCGAAGTCATAGCTCGGGGTCTCGGCAACAAAACTAGCGGCATCAGAATCAGTCGAAGCATAACCATCTGCCTTGGAGGTAACTACCAGATAATAAGTCGTACCCGGAGTAAATGCATCAATGTCAACATCGCTACTTGTGAATGGTACAGAGAAACTGAGACTTGTCGTATTGCCCATACCATGAACGTTGTTATCGTTGACGGAACCTTCATATAACGTCCAATCATAAGAGGTCGCATACTGAATCTCCTCATCAATCTCTGCGCTGAAGCCGGTATCGGTTTCAGTGAAAGAAGAAATTACCGGCTTGCCAAGAGCGGGGGTACCAACCTTGACTGTCGTGCTTGCTGCCTGGGAATCATTCGCAACTGTATGGTCGTTGGAGATGGCTATTACGGTCACAGTATAGGTGCCGTCAGCCACGCTATTGAAACTGGTCGAATTAGCAGTAACACCAGTCTGGCTCGTTTCGCCTAAAGTAACAGTATAGGAATCTGCTCCAGTTACAACGTCCCAGGACACATTCACGATTCCGCTTCCCACGTCAGTTGCAATAAGATTCTGAGGAGTAGCAAGTGTGGAGATAAGCGTACTCTCATTGACGTAAAGAGAAATGGACTTTTGATTAGTCGCATAACAGGCAAATCTGGGACTACCGGAATTATATTGTAGCTTCCTAGCAGGTGTGGCGACATTACAAATTCCATCAGTAAGACTTATCGTCCACAGATATGCATTTGTATCGTCTTTATCTCCGTGTTTTACAGTATTACCACTATCCCAATACAAATACTTGCCATCTCCGTCCACTATGTAATACTGTCCTGACGTTGCACCGTTCTCGAAAGTGAATACCATTGCAGGTTGGGCATCAATCGAAATAACTTTATTGCTTGCGGTCACATCGGTTGTGGTGTAGTAATAGTTTGTCCCCGTGCCATATGAAGAAGCAGCACAGAGATCATTGTTACTCTTGGTAGATACGAAAATATATTCAGCACCAGCGGCAATCTTATCAGTACTTTCAACGAGTGTATAATCAACAGCATTTCCAATCGGTTCTCCATAACCGGACATCGCCATTGTAAAGCGCTTCATAGTTCCTATTGCGAAAGAGATGGTCTTGTGGTAGAAAGGATCGGTTGAGGCCGCGTTTCCGGCTTTAGTGTAAACATTCTGGTCAGTAGTGACGACTACGCTGACTATAGGAGCGTCTTCGACAGGAGCACAAACAAAGAAAACAGGGAACTGACCGCCTGTAGGAACAACACCAGTGGTGGAATCGTAATTGAGGGTCAGTTTCGAAACTGCACTATTAGGTTGATACTCATTGTTATCACTATTATAACTAACATATCCACCGACAAATGCCTTATTAAGTGTAAACTCGACTTTGCTTATCACCTCACCGGCTGTAAGACCAGTCAACGTCATCTTGTTAACTGTTGCCGGACGTCCCATAGTGAAAGAAAGATCACTTAGACGGGCACTTGTACTAGTTATTTCTTTAGAAACAAGAACATCAGCAGCAGGGTCAAAAGTGCCGTTAAGAGGACTCTGTTCTGCGGGAATTTGAGGATTATGAGGAGATTTATTACCAACAGTCTCTGCATACTTGGCCGTGTATGTATAAGGCGCAGTAGGTGTACCTGTAAAAGAAACCGTCAAGGTGGCAACCGTTCTATCTTGATTGAGACTGAACCCTGTAATTTCACCAAGCGTTCCGTTTTCGTACACCTTTAGGTACTGAGCATCAGTATTATTCCACTTATACGAGGCGCCATTATCACCTTCTACAACCATAGTCTTGGTTTCTATGTTCTTTCCAAGAACAACTGTGGCTACGTGAGTCGCTTCTTCTTTCGGAAGCTCTCCTTCGGGAGTTTGCTTACATGCAAGAAATGTCAGCGCAGCTACTGCGAGCATTCCAATACGATAGATAATCTTTTTCATGGCATCCATAGAATTAAAAACCTTCATTGTCATTAGGGCCATAGGTATCATCACCGCTAACCCCACCGGGATTGGAACTCCAGTTGACGCCATTAGGGCTGCCACCCTGCAGCACATTTCTCTGCAGGTGCAACTCAAAGATTTCAGCCAAAGGCTTTTCGTAAAGTAGTTTTTTCATTTTTGTAGTTATTTATTTTGATATTTTAGAATTATCGGATTTTTGCTCATAAATTACAAAGTTACAATCAAATTCTGAAAATACGTAGTATTTTGTCGGAAATAATTAACTCTTTGTGAACATGCCCGGCCGCGACGTGAAATCGGCAGTTGTAACACAGTTTCTTTTCCCGGAAAATCTTCTTCTTTTTCGCGTCCGGGCAAAAAGCCAGGCGGACCAGGCGACACGAGCCGTCCCTGCGGCGGTGTAGGCGCCAAAGACATTAGGAAGTGGCAGATTTTTGCCCGAGACACTTGTCAAGCGCAGGCCATCTGCACCGCGCGGGCCACGAAACACCCCGTTATCCGTGGCCGGCAGCCGAAAAAACGGGAGCGGGCCACGAATACCGCTCAAAATCGTGGCCGGCAGGTCCTTCGCATCGAATCGTTTCTGTTTTCGAAAATAAAATTTCTATTTCCGGCCGTTAATTCCGAAAGAATTGAGAAAATGTCTCGTCGAGTGACGAGCGTTTGGGTAACTTGCATCGAAAACATAGTTAAGAAGACGTATTGATATGAGTGACGAAATCATTATGATTCAGAATCTGATCTACGAGATTCGCGGGCAAAAGGTCATGTTGGACTTTGATTTGGCGAGGTTGTACCAGGTGGAAACAAAAGTGCTGAACCAGGCGGTGAAAAGGAATATTAAACGGTTCCCTGACGATTTTATGTTCCAACTAACCGTTGACGAGGCAAAACAAATGAGGTCACAAATTGTGACCACATCGCGCAGACCTATTTCTGCGGTACCTTTTGCTTTTACGGAGCAGGGTGTGGCGATGCTGTCCGGTCTGCTGAACAGTGATGTAGCTATAGCTGCCAACATTGCCATTATGCGTGCGTTTGTGCAGGTTAGAGAGTATCTGCTTGCCACATCGAATTTGTCTGCCGAACTGAAAGAACTCTGGGCAAAAAGCAGAGCGGGGACAGCGCAAATCGCTATCCCCGCTTTTGGCAGACTCCCGGTCAAGCCGGGAGTGACGTTTTTACTCGCCCAGGATTTTTACTTCCAGGACGCGCTGACGTTCGCGGACCTGATCCCAGTCGATGAAATAGATGAAGCCGAAGTCGCCCAGGCTCAGGACGCCGTCGTCTATCATCAAAGTCTCGCTGCGGCCAAAGAAAGAGGAACGCAGGTGGGCGTCGGTGTTGAGGCTGCCGCGCTCAACTTCGCCGGGGTGTGCAAGTGCAAACTCGATATGTTTGGGACCCGGATGCAGGTACTGGCCTTCGTAGCGGCAGGTGGGGACAATCTTCTCCATGATGTTGATAAGGTCCTGCTGCAGGAACTCACGGTTGAAATAAGTCACGTCGTGAGAGCACTCCTGAACCATTACGGAGCAGGTGGTATGATGTGAATAAAGTACGCAGATACCATCTTTGATGCCGCTCTCGGCAACAATCTTCTTGACCTCTTCGGTCACGTTGTGGAAATCGGGCATGTGGTCCTTGGACTGAACCGTTACTTTGCCTTTGTAAATCTTCATTTTTGTTGGTTTTAAATTGGTTAATTATGTTGGTTGAAATTATTTCTTGTGGACTTCGTCCCAGGCGCGGCGCACGGCCGCAATCATCTCTTCCATGGCGGCTTCGGGGTCTTCTGCCCGCATCACGCCGCTGGTGGTACCGGTGGCGTCGGCGCCCGCGCGGATCACGTTGTAGACGTCCTGGCCGCACTTGATGCCGGCCGCCTGGAGCACCTGGATTTCCGGGTTGACCTTCTTGATGGCGGCGGTGGTGGCACGGACGTACTCTTCGTCGCTGGTGACGCCGGTGCCGATGAGTTCGGAGGGCTCGGCTACGATGATATTGGGGTTAAGCAGCGCCACCGCCTCGGCTTCTTTGAGGCTGTCGGCGCAGATGATGGAGACCAGTCCGACCTCGTCGGCGCGCTTGATGCTGGCTGCCAGATCTGCCAGTGTCACAGGCTTTTCTGCGTGATTGAGCATCACGGCGTGGGCGCCGGCGGCCTTGACGGCCTCTGCCAGGATTGAGCCCTGTCCACGGCCCACCGGAATGGGGTCGATGTGCTGCGCCACAATCACGATGTTCTTGGTTTCGTGGGAAAGCATATACAGGTCGCTCGGCTGCGGAGTCATCAGTATCCGCACGTCATATTTCTCGGAGGCGGCGTCTGCGGCCTTCGCCAGTTTCAGCAGCCTTTCGCCGTACATATAGGCCTTGGGACCTATCTCAAAGAACGGTGGCTTTATTGTAAATCCTTTATACATGGGCGTTTATTTATTCAGTTTTGCTCCGACTGCGCCGCCCGGATGAATCAGGGCGAACTGCTCCAGAGTGTAATCTGTCATAACCATAAGGGCGTTGAGCATAGCGTCGAAAAGGGCGATGGTTACCACGTAGCTGGTGGTGGCCATCGTGCCCAGGCAGTCGCTCTCTCGCTCTATCTTCATAGGCACCACGATCTGTGACTTCTGTGCCAGGATGGAATTCAAATTTTCCGTGACGCCTATCAGGGTCACGCCCTTCTTGTTGCAGACGTCGATAATGGGCAGCAGCTCAGCGGTTTTGCCACCGCGGGAGACCATTACCACCACGTCGCCCTTTTTCATGCAGCCCATACCTCCGTGAACCGCTTCGGCGGGGGAGAGGAACTGTGCTCCGCGCTCTATGCAGCAGAGAGAGTGGGCGAATTTCTTGGCGGCGATGCCGGAGGAGCCGCTGGCGCAGGTGGTGATGCGCGGGGCGGCGGCGAGTGCCTTGACGGCCTCGTAGAAGCTGTCCTCGTCAAGGTAGCTGTTGATGTCGGCGATGGCCTTGGCCTCTATGTTAATTGACTCTTTGGCCCTTTTGATGACCTCTTCTTTTGTCATTTTCATATCTGTGTGTTTTTGTGTTCGTTAAGTGTGCAGATGGCTGCAGCGCCTTTGGTGGCGAGTTCGCCGGAGGCCTGCGGGAGGTATTCGCGTTGCAGCAGACCGGACTTGATTTCCAGCCACAGGGTGTTGCGTGCTCCTCCGCCCGAGGGGATAACTTCCGTGGCTTTATGCTCCGGGTCCAGCTTGTCAACCAACTGCTTGAGTGTGCTTGCGGTGGATTCGAATATGGCGCGCAGGAAGTGGGCCGGAGTGTGTTCCGGCTTGATGTTATAGAAGCCCGACAGACCTTCGTATGTGTCGGAACGCGGCCTGGCAGTCAGTCCGTCGCATCCGGCAGGAATTAACCGTGCTTCGTCTTCCAGCTGGAGGATGGTTTTCTGGGGCGCAAAGTTCTTCTGATACCATTCCACGGCGGTAGCACCGTTGCCGTCGAATGCGAGCTGGAAGAAGTGGCTGTCGTCCAGGCCGGGGGCGGTTATTATGCCCTCACGTGGACTGTAACACTCTCTATAGCCCACTGCGGCCAGCACTGTGCCGGTGGATTCGCTTATGCGGGGGCCTTGCAGGATTCCGGCGCCGATAGCCACCGCGTGGTGGTCCAGGCAGCCGAGGAAGAGGGGCGTGCCCCTTTGCAGGCCCACTTTGGCGGCTCCGTCGGCAGAGATAGTTCCAGCCTTTGTCCCGGTGGGCATCGGCTCGGACAACATCTCTTTTTTGAGGCCCATTATTTCCAGAGCCTCCGGCCACCAGTCACCCTTGAGTACATCCAGAAGGCAGGTCATGGAAGCGGTGCTCATGTCGCCAGCCTTCCGGCCTGTAAGGGTGAATACGAGGTAGTCCGATATGGTCATTACGCTCGCGGTGTTGGCCCAGAGCTCGGGGTTATTCTTTTTGAACCAGTCCAGTTTTGCCAGCATCCATTCGCCGTCGGGGGTGACTCCGATGCCGGTCTTCTCCAGGAAATCGGCACGGGAAGCAAGCGTACTGAGAGCTTCGCCTCCATCGCCTGCCCGGCGGTCTTGCCACAAAACCAGCGGTGTCAGAGGATTTCCCGCAGCATCCAGCAGCAAAAAGCTGTTGGCCTGCGAAGAGTAGGAGAGTCCAGACAGTTCGGTAGCGCCTATTCCGGCAGCGGCGAGCGCCTTGCCCAGACATTGTTTAATGGCCCCCCAGAAATCCTCCACTTGCAGTTCGCAGCGGTCACCCGCCACGACCTTTGGTACGGCCACGCGGCCCAGACCGCGCAGGAAGCCGGCCTCGTTATAAACGCCCGCCTTGAAGTAGGTGGTACCCAGATCTATGCCTGCATAGAAACTCATTCGCTCAGTTTCTCTATCAGTTTTTCGGTGGCTTCGAGCATCAGGTATCCGGCGCTGACGTCAAAGAACGAGTTGCCCGATTCGTAATATCTCTTTTCTACCGCCTCGCGCGTTACGACATAGCCCTGCAAATCGCCGTTGGCGTAGCCGATAAGCGAGACGTTGTGGAATGCCTGCTTCAGCGAGAGGCCGAACTCCACGAAGACCTCGCCAGGCCATGCAGCCCAGCGGTGATCGCCTATCTTAACGACCTGTATTTCAGCGGGAAGGCAGGATGCGTAGACATCCTCCAGTTCGTGGTTGGCGCCCAGGGTGGCGAGCAGCAAAGCCTCTTCGCTGCCGAACCAGTCGACCTCGGCGGTGCGGGTTTCGCGCTTGTCGGCGGTGGGGTCGGCCTTGAGTGCCTCGAAATGTGCCTTGGCGCGGTCGCGGTTGGCAACTGCCCATTCAACCGACGGCATATTGCGGCGCGGAAGTTCCAGATTCTGGCTGGCTACGGTTATGTCCAGGCTGCGGTCGAATACCACGCCTTCGGCGGCTTTATTAATAATTGATGTGGCCACAATCTCGCCCAGACGCTGCGCCTCGGAGAAGTTGTTGCCGTGGGTGACGTGGCGGGGGCTCTGGTCGCCCGAAGTGCCGGTAAAGTAGGCCACGGGGCATCCTTCGCCCAACAGTTCCTTGCGCAGCAGCTCTCGGGTGTAGTGCGGGAAGTCGGCACTGCAGAGCCTGGAATCTTCGTGCAGCACGGTGGGGTGCATGCAAACCACCATCATCGCGCAGATGTATTCCTTGTCCAGGCCGCGCACCAGCATCGTGGGCACTTCCATATCCTTGGGGCCCGCAGGGTCGTGTCGGTTGGTGCCCAGGCCGGTGGCGTCGCCCATCAGGAAGCCGATCTCGGCCTCGCGGGCGTTCTCAAAGGCCTTGATGCCTGTTGCAACCGACTGTGCCACAACAAATCTCATATACTCCTTGTCGTACGGCGGCACAACCTTGTCTTTGCGGCTGATGACCACGTCGAAGGGAGTAGGGGCGGAGTGGGTATGCGTGACCGAGACGAGGATGTTGCCTGCCGGCACGCCCGTCTTCTCGGAAATCCCGCTGCGGATGGCCGCCACCTGCTCCTTATTTAAATATAGTATGTCGTGGGTAATGAACATCACCTGCCGCGCGCCGTTGTTTATGTAGAGGGCGGTGCAGGTCAGCGGGTCGTGCGCCCCCTCGCTCATCCTCTCTACATACGGATAGCCGTAGAGGAACTGCGAGTTCCTGGGGGTGATTTCCCCTGTCGCGGCGCCCGCTTTTATTATTGCGTTTGCCATCTTCTAATATTCGTTTACCCAGTCGGGCTCTATGTTCTTGGCGATTGTCTCAGAGACGAATACGCTTGTGGGCACGGTCTGCATTATGGATTCGGGGATGCGCGGGCTCACCGGGCCGTGGAGCACCAGGCGGGTGGTGAAACGCTGCCATGCCGACGAAGTGCCGTGGATGGTGATGGCGTGGGTGTCGTTGCGATATTTGGCGGCAAGCACGTCGCGCGGGCCTATTGTGGCGGCTTTCGGCGGCACTGCGGCCAGGTTGCCGGAGAGGCCGAATGCGCCGTGCAGCGAGTTCTGGGCCAGGGTGAAGGGGGAGAGGGTGCACACGCGAGCGCCCATCTGCTTCCACTCTTCCAGGTCAGCCTGAAACTCGGGTGCGTCGGGCTCGATGAATGCCAGGTGGCCGGTCCAGCCGGGGCCTGCATACACGATGTCGGCACCGCCCATATCCTCTATCATCTTGCTGTAGTCGTTTATGTTCTTGTTTGTGAAGCCGGTAAAGTGGCTGCGCTCCGGGCGGAGTTTGGGATCCAGCTCATAGTAGAAGTTGTGCAGCATTGCGTAGGTAAAGCCGCACTCCCAGTCCTCGGGGGCGATGTTGCCGTCCTGGTCGGCATATTCGTCCATTGCGAATGCGTACAGGTTGTGGCAGTCGATGTTGAGGGCGTTGCACATACGGGCCACATAGCGGTAGGTGGTCACGGGGTTGGGGAGAATCATCACCACCTTCTTCCCGGTGTCGGAAGATTCTTTGAGGCGGCGGACCATATCCTCTATCATATAATGCTCTACCGATGCGTCGGGCACGACCTTGATTTTGTAGTCGGGGTTGGGATGCTTTTCCATATCCTCGCGCTTGATTGCAGCGACGCGGTCAATCACCTTCTTGTCCCTGAAGGGAACCCACTGTGAAGGCAGGTATGTGAACTTTTTATCTGACATAACTGGTTGGTTTTTATGTTATTATTTCTTGTAATAATCTTTTCCGGCGATCCAGGTGCTTTGGACCTGGAGGTCTTTGTCCATAATGACGAAGTCGGCGTCCTTGCCGGGGGTCAGCGAGCCTTTCTTCTCTTCCTGATGCAGCACGGTGGCGGGGTTGAGGCTCAGCAGTTTGCTGGCTTCCACCAGGTCGAGGCCGAGCAGTTTGACGGCGTTTCTCAGTGCCGTATCCAGGGTGAGTCCGCTGCCGGCCAGGGTGTGGTCCTTGACGCTGCGGGCGGGGGCACCGGGATAGTCAAAGCAGATGTCGCCCATATTGCCGAAGGTGTAGGTGCCGGGCTCGAAACCTGCGCCGACGTTGGCGTCGGTAATCAGGCAGACCTTGCCGGGGCCGCATTTCTTGGCGGTGAGGGCCATCTTGACTGCGATCGGGTCTACATGGACGCCGTCCAGGATAAAGTCGACGCTGACGGTTTCATCGGCCAGCACGGCCTCGACAATGCCTGACGGTCTTACTCCGGGTTCCGATACGGGCGGGCAGGGGAAGACATCGTAGAAGTGGGTACAGTGGCATGCTCCTTTCTCTATGGCCTTGATTGCCTGCTCTGCTGTGGCGGCGGTATGGGTCATGAAGACTGGAGTGTTGCCCTCCGCCATTATCGGTATCAGATCTGTGATCCCCTCTACGTCGGGTGAAATACTGAAGATGGTCTTGTAGGGTCTGGCCGCCTCTATCAGCGCCCTGACGCGTTCGGCTCCGCCGCCGGTGATGGCGTCCTTGTTAAAGGCACCGGTAAGTGCCAGGAACGGTCCTTCCAGGTGGAATCCCAGGATGTTGGTGCCGTCGGTTTCGGTGCTGCTCAGCGTCTTCAAGAATGCCGAATCCTGGCCCATCGGGCTGGGGGAGACGGTGGGGAGGAAGCTGGTGACGCCGTACTGCGGCAGCACGCGGCACATTCCCTTGAGGGCCTCCGGGCCGTTGTCTACCAGGAAGTTGTGCACTCCGTGGATGTGCATGTCTATGAAGCCGGGCAGGATGTATTCTTCGCTGTGGTCTTCTATTTCGCAGTCGGGCCTCTGGCGGGTGACGGCGGCTATGCGGCCGTGCTCCAGCACCAGATAGCCGTCCAGAATTTCGGTTTCGGTAACGATCTTTCCTTTGAGTGCCTTCATAACTCAGTTTCGCAATACTACTTGTTTTTGTTGGTTTGTGAGTAAGGACTGATTGCGAAACTATCCCTACCGCACATTACATTATAACGTACCCCCATCCCTAAATCCCTTCCCTCGGGGAAGGGACTTACCCTTCACCCTTCGGGCTCTAATTCTATTTCCCGGTCAGTTTGTGGTAGTCTTCCAGAATCTGTGCGCAGTAGACTCCTACGCCCACTACGTCGGCGCCCATGCTAATAAAGTTGTAGCCCATGTCGATGAGTTCCTTGGCGCCCTGTGCACTGCCGGTGGTGCCGGCAAACTTGCCGTATTTGTGCGCAAGTTCTGCGATGCGCTTGCGGGTCTCTTTTAGTTTGGGATTGGCGAAGTTAAGCGGGTCGCCGATGCCCTGGCTGAAGTCGGCGGGGCCAAAGAAGAGCATGTCAAAGCCTGGCAGGGCGGCTATTTCTTCCAGTTCTGCCAGCGGTTCGGGGTCCTCTATCTGCAGTACGGTGAAGCGCTGCTCGTTGGCTTGCTCCATGTATTTTGCGCCGTCCAGCAGGCAATATGCGCCGTCGGCGTTGCCGCCGTCAATCGGGCGCCTGCCAACCGGGTGGAACTTGGTGTAATAGACTATCTCCCTGGCCTCCTTGAGATTCATCACATGCGGCACCATGATGCCGGTGGCGTCCATCTCAAAGGGCTTGATAAGGTTGCTGTATGGACCGCGGGAGACGCGCACCATGACGTCGGCGTCGTATGCCTTGCCCGCCAGTATCTGCGCCTTGATGTCCTGCCAGCCGTTTACGCAGTGTTCGCGGTCCAGCCAGAGGCAGTCGAAACCGCTGAGGGCGGCGATTTCTGCGACCTCCATTCCGGTCATGTTCAACTTGAAACAGGTGGCTACCTGTCCCGCTCTCATTTTTTCAAGCACTCGGCTTCTGCGCATGTTGTCTACCATATTTAGTCGTTCTTATCCGTTTATACTCGTTTTTAATCGTTTCTATCCGTTTTTAAACGTTTATAGCCGTTTATAATCGTTTATAATCAGTTCTGCGCGGCGGCATCTTTCTTCTTGATGCTCCGCTTAATCAATATAAGGAATACCACGCTGGCGAGGGCGGAGAGCGATACTACGCGGAGTATCAGGCCCATATCCACGCTGTGGTCCCTTAAAATACCTATTATATATACACCCAGACCGCCAATCACGGTGGTGAACATGTTCATCATTCCGTATGCCGTGGCGCGGTAACGCTTGTCGGTGGTGGCCACGATTATCGGCATCAGGTTGGTATCCACAAACATACGGCTCAGGCCATAGACCACCATGAAGCCGACGACAATCCAGAGAATCATTATGTAGCCGGCAAAGAAGGCGGCGGGAGCGGCAATGCAGATGCCTATGATGGGGATGTTGATGCGGGCGTATTTATTTGTCTTGCTCCATCGGTCGGCCAGCCAGCCGCCAAACAGCAGACCTATTATCTGCCAGGGGTTCAGGAACAGGGTGGCCAGCATGCCCGCCTTGGTCTCCGGCAGGTTGAAGGCCTCCTGATAATATGTCGGCAGCCAGCTTCCTTCTACGTTGGCCAGGATGCCGACGATGCCCCAGAATATCGAAAGATATATGAAGGCGGGATTGGTGAAAAGGTGCTTGAAAGCGTGCCAGAAGGAGACTTTCTCTTCCTTTGGCGTCTCTGCCACGGCCTGTACCGGTTCTGGCTTCGGCTCTTTCGGCGCCTCTTTCAGCGCAAAGAAGCAGAAGATGGTGTAGGCGATGCCGATAATGCCGCAGATTACGAAGGCGTAGCTCCAGTCGTTGTGGGTGGTGGCCAGCAGCGACCCCAGGAAGCCCAGGCTGGCGCCCAGCACGAGGCCCGACTGATGGAAGCCGGTGGCGCGGGATTGCGTCCGCCCTTTATGATAGTCCATGATCAGTGCCAGTGCGGCAGGCAGGTAGCACGCCTCGCTGATACCCAGCGCGATACGGCAGGCCAGCAGCTGCTGGTAGTTGACTACGCGCGATGTCAGCAGGGTAATCACCGACCACGACAGGAGGCTGAGGATGATGACCTTTGTGCGGCTGAACTTATCTGCCAGGTAGCCGGCGATTGGGTTGGTGAAGCCGTAGGCCCAGAGCAGGGCGCTGGATAGGAGTCCGAACTGGGCGTCGGTCATTGGGATGGCTGCACGTATCGAGAGTCGCATAGTGGCCACCATGGAGCGGTCCAACTGGTTGAGCGCGGCGGCAATAAAGAGGACAGCAACGACCAGCCAGGCGTATGTGGTGGGCTTTTGCTGTGTGCTTTGGTTGGTAATCTGCATAAGCAAAAAGGGAATCGCTTATCTGTTGGCAATTCGAACTCCAAAGATAAGCAAAATATGATTACATTTGTCGTATGAAGATTGTGGAATTGCATACTCTTGATGATGCGCAGGTTGCCGATATGCTGGCGTTGATGGCAGAGCTGGATCCTCTGATTGCCGTTACGGCGGATATGCTGCGCGCCACGGCCGATTCTTCGCAGACGCATCTGTTTGCGGCAGTGGACGATAGCGGTAAGATTGCCGGCTGTGCTTCGCTGTGCGTCTTCAATTCACCTACCGGCCTGAAAGCCAGCGTAGAGGATGTCGTGGTGGGTTCCGCCTTCCGCGGTCGTCACCTGGGCCGTGCGCTTCTGGAGCATATCATCTCTTACGCCAAGGCCAATCTTTCGCCCGTGGACATCCATCTTACATCCCGTCCCCACCGTGTAGCCGCCAACGCGCTCTACCGCTCCATCGGCTTCAAACAGAAAGAAACCAACGTATACATTCTTTCAATTTGATACTTCCAATAATGCTCCTTATCTTTGGGCGCTTATAATTTGAAAGGATGAAGGTTTTAAAATTTGGCGGCAGCAGCGTCGCAACGGCAGAAAACATACTCAAAGTCAAGTCTATCGTAGAAAAGCTGGACGACGTATCTGTAATCGTCGTGTCGGCTTTGGGCGGTGTGACAGACGAATTGGTGAAGACCTCTTCGCTGGCTTCCGCGGCCGATATTTCTTATAAGGAGCACTTGCAGTCGCTGCGTACGCGCCACCTTGAGGCCTGCGACGCGCTGGTGTCCGGCAAGGCCGATGCTGATAAATTGAAAGCGGAAATCAATGCGCTTCTGGACGAACTGGAAGGTATCTGCCGCGGCGTGTTCCTGCTGAAGGTCATTCCCGACACTATCCGCGACCAGATATTGAGCTTTGGCGAGAGGATGTCCTCTCTGATAGTTGCCGAGGCTGTTAACGGCCAGCAGTACAATTCGTTAGACTTTATCAGAACCGAGGGTGGACAGGTCAATTTCAAGGAGACTAACCGTCTGATTCGCGACCGTTTCAAAGGTTATGGCGCCGGCTGTCCGGTGGCCATTGTGCCGGGCTTCATCGCCCGCGATATGAGCGGCGACATCTCCACTCTGGGCCGCGGCGGCAGCGATTACACCGCAAGTATCCTGGCGGCGGCGCTGGACGCATCCGTCCTGGAAATTTGGACCGACGTGGACGGCTTCATGACTGCCGACCCGCGTATTATCCGCACCTCTTATGTCATTGACGAACTGACCTACGAAGAGGCCACCGAACTGTGCAACTTCGGCGCCAAGGTAATCTATCCTCCTACAGTTTATCCGGTATGTATCAAGGAGATACCTATCCTGGTAAAGAACACCTTCAATCCGTCGGCGCCGGGAACCCTGATTCATACGCCCGATAAGTTGCACCATAACGACCAAATTATCAAGGGTATATCATCTATTGACAATATCAGCCTTATTACTCTTTCGGCTACCTCAATGGTGGGCATAGTAGGTGTCGACAGGCATATCTTTACAGCGCTGGCAGACAAGAACATAAGCGTGTTCCTGGTAAGCCAGTCGGCCTCTGAGACGGGTATCTCCATTGGTGTCAGCAGCGCCGACGCCGAACTGGCCTGCAAAGTGCTTTCGGAGACCTTTGCCGACGTGATTGCCAGCGGCGCCGTGAATCCCGTCAAGCGTGAAGATGAACTTGCAGCGGTGGCCATCGTGGGCGAGAACATGAAGCACCACTGCGGTATCGCCGGCAAATTGTTCACCACGCTGGGTCGCAACGGCATCAGCGTAATCGCCATGGCGCAGGGTGCGTCGGAGAGCAACATCAGCTTCGTGGTAGAGCGCAAGTTCTTGCGCAAGTCGCTGAACGTTATTCACGACGGCTTCTTCCTGTCTGAATACCAAGAGCTTAACCTTTTCGTATGCGGCATTGGCACCGTCGGCGGACAGCTGATAGAGCAGATTGCCATGCAGCGAGAAAAGCTTATGAACGAGAATAATCTCAAGATTAATATAGTGGGCATAGCCCGCAGCAGCCGGGGTATTTTTGACCGCAACGGTATCTGCCTGGACGGCTGGCGTGCGGCACTGGAAGAGGGGCTGGAGATTAATCCTTCCCGTCTGAGGGAGGAGGTCATAGGCATGAACATCTTCAACAGCGTGTTTGTAGACTGTACCGCAAGTGCAGAGATAGCAGCGCTTTACGAGGATTTCTTTACCCACGGTATCAACGTGGTGGCGGCCAACAAGATAGCCGCTTCTTCCGATTACGAGAATTATCATCGCCTCAAAGAGACTGCCCGCAGCCACGGCGTCAAGTACCTGTTCGAGGCCAATGTTGGCGCCGGTCTTCCTATTATTAATACTATAGGAAGCCTGCGCAAGAGCGGCGACCGCATTGAGAAGATAGAGGCGGTGCTGAGTGGCACTTTGAACTTCGTTTTCAATACTTTGAGTGCCGACGTGCCGTTCAGCGAGACGGTGCGGCTGGCCAAGGAGCAGGGCTTCTCCGAGCCCGATCCGCGAATCGATTTGAGTGGTAAGGATGTCATCCGCAAGCTTGTAATCCTCTCCCGTGAAGCGGGGTACGAGGTCAATCAGGAAGATGTCGAGGCCAATCTGTTCATACCGCGCGAGTTCTTCAACTGCTCGCTTGACGAGTTCTGGAAAAAGCTGCCTTCTCTGGATGCAGAGTTTGAAGAGCGCCGGCTGGCCCTGGAGGGCGAGCACAAGCGGCTGCGTTTCGTGGCAACGATGAATGCCGGCAAGCTTTCAGTGGGCCTGAAGACTGTGGACGAGCTCCATTCGTTCTATGTGCTTGACGGCTCCAACAATATCGTGCTGCTCACCACAGAGCGCTATCACAACCATCCAATGCTGATTCAGGGCTATGGCGCAGGCGCGGACGTTACCGCCGCGGGCGTCTTTGCCGATATCATCAGCATTGCCAACGTGTAGAATTATGGGTACCCGTACCGGCAGTTCCCGGCGAGTGTCGCGGCCCGAGGCGGGTCGTGGCTGTTCTCGTACCGGTTCCGTTCGTGGCGTTCCCCGGCCTTGGGGTATGAAGCAGGGCTTCGCGGTTTGCGGGGTCCTGTTCCTGCTGGGGCTTTTGCTGCAGGTTCTGCTGGGTGAGGTCCAGTGGGATGCGCTCGCCTGGCCGGTGAATATCTTTTTGCTGCTGGCCTGGCTTGTGATTATTTCCGATATCTTCTTTTTGCGCCGCCGGGTTCGGTTTTTTGAATGGATGATGCACAACGGTGCGGGTGTCCCGGCGCTGGTCTTTGCGCTGGCAATGACGCTGGTAATGGGGCTCGTGACTCAGGGGGAAACTGAGGTGCCGATGGGTATGCCTGCCGGAATCCCGGCCGAGATGGCGGAGGCTTTGTCGGAGTCGGGAATGATTGATGCGATGTCGTCGGGAATGCCTTCCGCGGCGCCTGCGGCCATGCCTTGGCTGGGGCGGATGCTCCGGTTCTGGCCGTTCGTGCTGGCGTGGGGCTGGATGCTGTTGATAGCCGGCCTTGCTGCTCTTAATCACCTGCTGAGGTGGAAGTTACGTGAGATTCCCTTCGTGATGAATCACCTGGGTTTGTTTGTGGCGGTGGTCGCCGCTACTTTGGGCTCCCCAGACAAGCAGGACCTGCGGTTGATGGCGTTTACCGAGACTCCCGAGTGGCGTGCTGTGGACGATAACGGGGCACTGGTAGAGCTCGATTTTGCCGTGACCTTGCATAAGTTTATTATGGAGACCTATGATGACGGTTCGCCGCGGAGGTTTGCTTCGGAGGTGACTATAGCACCGCTAGCTTCTGAGGAGACGGTTGCTCAGCACGGGTCTGCTTCCGAGGTGATGACACAGCGAGGTGGGGCAGAGCGTGTTGCTGCTGCCGTTGGGTGTACTTCCGGTACAGTCGAAGTCAACAAGCCGCTGCGTTACGGCGGCTGGAAGATATATCAGTACGATTATGACGCCGCGGCGGGGGCCGACAGCGCTTACAGCACCTTCGAACTGGTGCGCGACCCGTGGCTGTGGGCGGTGTACGCGGGCATCTTCATGATGCTGGAGGGAGCGGTCTGCCTGATGCTTTTCATGGCCCCGAAGCCGGTGCGGGAAGATGAATCAGAGGAGGGCGAAATGGCTGATAATGAGGTTGTTGGTGTTAAGAAGTTGCGTGATGATAGGGGTGAGTCTCTTGGTCCCGAGGTGGCGCAAAACGATAGGAGGGAAGAGGTATGACGTGGAGTTTGTTCATATGGTTTGCGCTGCCGGCGCTGCTGATGTGGATTCTGGGTGCGGTTTTCGCCTGGAAGGGTCGCAGCCGCCTGACATGGATATTCACGCTGACGGGCATCGCAGTATTCTTCGCCTTTATCCTGGGTATGTGGATTTCGCTGGAGCGTCCGCCGTTGCGGACCATGGGCGAGACTCGTCTCTGGTACGCATTCTTCCTGCCGGTGGCGGGCATTATCGTCTATAGCCGCTGGCGCTATAAATGGATTCTGAGTTTCTCCACGCTGCTGGCCACGGTCTTCATCCTCATCAATCTTCTTAAGCCCGAGATTCATTCCAAGACGCTGATGCCGGCGCTCCAAAGCCCCTGGTTCGCCCCGCACGTGATAGTGTACATGTTCGCATACGCTCTGCTTGGAGCCGCCACGGTGATGGCGCTTTACCTGCTGATTTTCAAGAGATTCCCGGTCAAGTCGGGAATGACGGGGGAAGAACAGCCGGGAATGACGGAGGAAGAACAGCATGGAATGACGGGAAAGAAGAGATTCCCGGTCAAGCCGGGAATGATGGAGAACGAGCAGCAGGGAATGACGGTGGAAGAACAGCCGGGAATGACGGGGACTGGAACGCCGGAGGTGAATGAGGGGTTGCCCGCTGGAACCTCAATGCAGGAAGACCACCAGATCGATACCGAGAAGGAATCGTACAAGTATGTTCGGCGTGAGATGAACATCACCGATAACCTGGTTTATGTGGGACTGGCGTTCCTCACCTTCGGGATGCTCTTCGGGGCGCTCTGGGCCAAGGTGGCATGGGGCGATTACTGGAGCTGGGATCCCAAGGAGACCTGGGCCGCCGCGACCTGGCTCTGCTACCTGGTGTACATGCACTTCCGCAAAGCGCGTCCCCGCGACTGGCAGATGGCGTGCACCATTCTGCTCATAGCCTTCGTCTGCCTCCAGATGTGCTGGTGGGGCATCAATTACCTCCCCTCCGCCAAGGGATCTTCTGTACATACGTACTAGCATTCCTCCAAATGACAGCAACGCTGCAATCCCCCGCAGCGTTACCCTCAAAAACTACTCAAAATGGGGGTAACAGTGCACTTCCCCGCAGCATTACCCTCATTCCAGTCCCGCAGGTCCACGCTTTGGACCAAAAGCGCCGAAGAACCCCCGTTTCCGGTCCCGCAGGTTCTCGCTTTGGACCAATAGCGCCAATCCGTAGTGTGTGCACATGTAAAAATCCCTCCCAGAAGATTCTGAGAGGGACTCTGTGGAGCATAGGGGAGTCGGACCCCTGACCTTTTGAATGCCATTCAAACGCTCTGCCAACTGAGCTAATGCCCCATTCCGGGCACAAAAGTACGAATAATTTGTCAAAGTTCGTTATATTTGAAAGAAATATCCATCTATAAACGTTTATAAACGATTATGTACACTTCTGACGAACTGATGTATGTTGCCCATTGTGACAACGGTCCTATTTATATCAACCCCAAGATGCTGAACCGTCACGGTCTGGTGGCGGGCGCAACCGGTACCGGTAAAACCGTCACGCTGCAGGTGTTGGCGGAGACTTTCTGCCAGGCGGGCGTGCCGTGCTTCATGGCCGACATGAAGGGCGACCTTAGCGGCATCAGCCAGCCGGGCGCCATCTCCAAGTTCATCCAGAAGCGCATGCCGGAATTCGGCATAGAGGACCCGCAGTTCCAGGGATGCCCCACGCGTTTCTTTGACGTGTTCGGCAAGCAGGGCCACACCATGCGCACCACCGTCTCTGCAATGGGTCCGCAACTGCTGGCCCGCATGCTGGAGCTCAATGATGTACAGACCGGCGTGCTGAACATAGTGTTCCGCATCGCAGACGATTATAACCTGCTGCTCATCGACATAAAGGACTTGCGGATGATGCTGGACTTCGTCTCCAAGAACGCCGCGGAGTACACCACCACCTACGGCAACGTGTCGTCGGCATCCATCGGTGCTATCCAGCGCGCCATCCTCACCCTTGAGGACCAGGGCGGCGACACCTTCTTTGGCGAGCCGACATTCAGCGTGGCCGACCTGATGGATACGGAAGACGGCAAGGGCGTGATGAACGTCCTCGCTGCCGACGAACTGATGATGCGCCCAAAGCTTTATTCGACCTTCCTGTTCTGGCTGCTGACCGAGCTTTACACCACACTGCCCGAGGTAGGCGACCTGGACAAGCCAAAGCTGGTATTCTTCTTTGACGAGGCCCACACACTTTTCAACGATACACCCAAGGCCCTGACAGACAAGATAGAACAGGTAGTCCGCCTGATCCGAAGCAAGGGCGTCGGCGTATACTTCGTGACACAGTCGCCCACAGATATCCCCGACAGCATCCTGGGTCAGCTGGGTAACCGCGTGCAGCATGCCCTGCGCGCTTACACTCCCCGTGACCAGAAGGCGGTGAAGGTGGCTGCCGAGACTTTCCGCGCCAATCCGGCGTTCGACACCGCCGATGCCATCACCCAGTTGGAGACCGGCGAAGCGCTGGTCAGCTTCCTTGACGAGAAGGGCGCCCCGTCGGTTGTGGAGCGCGCCAAGATACTGTTCCCGCTGAGTTCCATCGGCGCCATCACAGAGGGCCAGCGTCTGGATATCAATAAGAACGCGCCGCAGAAAATTCTGAACTACGACGGATTCTTTGACCGCGAAAGTGCATACGAGGTACTGACCGCCCAGTACGAGGCGGCAGAAAAAGCCGCTGAAAAAGCCGCCAAAGAAGAGGAGAAGGCCCTGCAAAAGGCTGCCAAGGAGAAAGAGAAGGCAGCTGCAGCCAAGAAGAAATCGTCAGGCAGCGGCATCAAACGCACCATCTTCGGTACCATGATTGCCGCCGCGGCAACTTCGTTTGCCCGAAGCCTGGCCACCAACGCCGCCAAGAGCATCACCGGCACCAAGAAGAAGAGTACGTCCACCAGCAAAAAGACGACGGCCAGCAAGAAGACCACCACCAAAAAGTCCTCTTCTGCCAGCACGGCCGTAAAGAAAGCGGCAAAATCGGCAGTGAACACCGCCACCCGCCGCATCACCAACGACATCCTAAAGAGCCTGATTAAGTAGTGGCCGGAATGCCGTAGCTTGAAGGGTGGTGCCGAGCGGCGTTAGCTAGGTCGCGGGAGCGAGCGCATTCCGGGAGCGAGCGAAGCGGGCGAAGCGACAGCGAGGCACAAGCTTCAAGCGAGGCGACAGAGCGTAAAAAAGCCAACCTCCTGGAGGCTGGCTTTTAAGTTTTATCTTGTTAGCTAAAGAGTACCAGTAATTATTTCTTCTGGTCCTTCTTGCCGTAGCGGCTGTAGAATTTATCAACGCGGCCGGCGGTGTCGACGAGTTTCATCTTACCAGTGTAGAACGGGTGAGAAGTGTTGGAAATCTCGACTTTGACAACCGGGTACTCAACGCCGTCGACTGTGATAGTCTCCTTGGTGTTGGCACAGGAACGTGTAATGAACACGTGGTCGTTTGACATATCCTTGAAAGCAACAAGACGGTAACTTTCGGGATGGATTCCTTTCTTCATTTTC
>JAEEGI010002956.1_pt1 | contig 41049 bp, 27 predicted proteins | sample 8958751 | NCBI WGS metagenome assembly JAEEGI01 (sample SAMN16246545, study PRJNA631951) | gut metagenome | biome: gut microbiome; feature: rumen; material: KS-attached | host: Bos | place: Iran: Karaj | collected 2018-10 | reverse complement strand
AGCTTCAAACCGCCCTGGCGGCGCACCTCCTCGACAAAAGGAGTCAGGACGTCGCGTCCCGCCGCCGAAGACTTGACGGCACTTACTTCGCCCGCCTGAGTATCCCAGAGGGCGAAACCGTCATGGTGCTTCGATGTGATGACCGTGTATTTCGCGCCACTCTCCCGGATCAGCCGGACCCACTCGGCCGGGTCATACTTTTCCGCAGTGAAGTCGGCCTCTTGCGCGAAATAATCCGCCATGCTCACCACTCCGTTATGGAAAGACCAGCTCTCGGACCAGTCGCCGCGGGAATAAACTCCCCAGTGGATAAAGATGCCGAGCTTGGCGTCGGCGAACCACTCCATACGGGCCGCTTTCTGCTCTTCCGTCTCCGGGACAGGAAGCAGTTGCGCCCGAACGGCCGGCACGGACAGTGCCAGCAGCATACAGGAAAGACAAAGGATCTTACGCATGTCTATCGAATCTTCGGGAATACCCTGTCAATGCTCTCCCGCAAGGTCGTATTGTAGCCCTGGGAGAAATAATAAACCTTGCCGGAAGCGTCCGCGACGACGACATACGGCAGCGATTTGGGATCGGCGCCGCATCCAGCCGACTCGACCATTTCCTTGAACTCCATATATTCAGGATCACCGGGACGCACGATGACGGCATTCGGATCTCCCTCCAGCTGACGTAACGCATGGACCGTCGGCTCACCGTTTTCCTTGACAACCGCGAGGATGAATTTCGGCTTGTCGGAAACCTTGGCGGCATCGATCCGGCCGATTACCTCCAGCTGCGCTTCCTCCGCCGTGCGTACATGCACCGGCAACTCGTTGACCTGTCCGGGAAGGACGGTAAAGGTCTGCAGGCGCGCCAGGACGCTGCCGTCCGGCAGACGTTTGCCCGTCGTCACCAGATAATAACCCTCGTCCAAGGAAAAACCGCCGGCCTTTTCAGGACCGTCCTGCGGACCGTCATCCCATTCGGAACGGCGGGTGCGGACCGATTCGCGACCTGTTCCCATCCGGAAAGCCGCACGGAAGGTGCGCCCTCCTTCGATCTTATCGACGCTGAAATCGCCAAACCGGGGCTTCACGCCCGCATCGGAGACCAAGGCTACCTCTCCGGTCGGCGCGACCACGGACACGGCATCCTCCAGATCGACGGATTTCCAAGTCTCCCCGTCCGTCATCACCTGGATGCGGCCGGCATGGTCAAGCACCGCCGGCCAGCCCATTGCACGGCAGGCAGCGACAAAGAATATCTTCGCGGAACTGCGGTCACTCATCCGGGAACGCCACACATACAGCGGCGGGATCTTGAGTCCCTGCGGATTGCGCTCCTCGTCGATCGGAGCGATGTTGTCTTTCATCCACACGGCCAGGTCATCCGGGCTGGCGACAAGGGTGGCGGAGAGCAGCAAGCCATGCCGGATTTCCCTCTTGCAAGGATAGAGCATTTCCGTCGCCACACGGGGATCCAGGACCAGCGGATCCAGGGTCGGTACGGCCTGGACTGCATCCATCAATACGTCCAGCGAGACATCTCCCTTATCTTTAGAGCCCATGTTGTCCCAGAGGATGCGGGCGGCTGCCATCCGGTCCGGGCAGGTCTTTTGGACGGCATCCATGAATGCGGCCTCACGGGCCACGGAAGGATCCTCGGCATGACGGGAGGCACGAAGGCTGTCCTCGTAAGCGAGACGCACGGCATTGGCCGCGATCTGCTCCTGGGTCGCAGGAGTCGGAAGCGGATTCTCCGGCGGCGGGACCATGTCCAGGTCGACGGAGAAGACCTCCCCTTCGAAACGGTCCAGCACAAGCGTCACCTCCTCGCGGTCCAGCTTGGCAAAGCCGAACTTCGCCCCGTCGCTGGCCCAGACCAGCATGTCGCCCAAACCGGAATCCAGGCTGGCGCGGCCCTGTGCATCCGTCGTGACCTTCACCACGGTCCCGAACGAACCATAGTTGAAAATCTTATACTCCACCTCGATGCCGGGCATCGGCTCCCCGTTCTCATTCACGACCGTGACCGTCGTCTTGCGGGCAGGCACATAGTTGCGGATCACATTGATTTCGGTGTAAACCGGATTCTTCACGATGACATCCTCGGGGCCTTTGTAGTCTCCGGAGACTTTGGTATGCAACAGCAAGGCCCGGGAAACGGGACCGCTGAACCATCCCATGTTCAGCTCCGGATCCGGCTCGCAGGCACCCAGATAGTACCACTCGCCGTCCACCCAGGCCTCCACCCAGGCGTGGTTGCTGTCCGTATGGGCCCAGAGCGGCGTATAGACCTGCCGGGCAGGAATACCGGCCGCGCGCAGGGCGGATACCGTAAAGGTCGATTCTTCGCCGCAGCGGCCCAGGCCGGAAGCCATCAGCGAGAGCGGCCCGCGCGTGCGCGCATCCGTTCCGACATAAGTCGCCCATTCATGGCACCAATGGTTAATCTCCAGGACCGCATCATGGAGCGACATCCCTTTCACGCGCTCGCAGAGCTCATCCGCACACTGGATACGGAAACGGTCCAGGTCTTCGTTGTTGACCCGGACTGGCAGCACGAAATGGCGGAATTCCCGTTCCGGTACTCCCCAGTTCATCCGGTCCCGGACCTCCAGGGTCTTATCCACGACCTCCTCCCAATAAGCCCGGTCGTTGACGAGGCTGTCCGGAAGCGGCATGTACTTGTACAGATAATCCACATACCCGTCCCGCGTCAAGGGCTTCTCCACCGTATTGGAGCAAGCCGCCATCAAGAGGCCGAGTGCCAGGAAATAAACGAATCTTCTCATATTCTAATCTATCTCAAATTTCAAAGCGAAAGACTCTTGCGCAAGTCCCTTGGGCAGGGTGACGGAGACCTTTCCGTCCTTGACCCTGCAGGGCAGACATCTGCCGTCAGATACCAGCTGGACTTTTCCGTCGGGAATGTTGCCGATCCATTCGACGGTCGCGGGAAGCGAAGCATCATCGGCCAAGGCATAGATCGCATACAGCGTTTTTCCGTCTTTGGACGCCGTGAACCAGAGATTCCCGTCGTGGTAGACGGGCGTCGTACGGGTCGCATAGATCGCCTCCCCATATTTGCGCAGCCACTCGCCAATCCCGTGGAGACGGCTCTGCGCCAGGTCGTCGATCGTGCCGTAGGGCGTCGGAGCAATCCCCAGGATCAGGTTGCCGCCCTTGGCGACCACCTCCACCAGCTCGGCCACCACCTTGCGGACGCTCTTGTAATTGGGATTGAAACGCCAGCTGAAATCCATCAGCGGATCGCAGGTCTCCCAAGGAATGTTGCGCTGCTCCGGAGGTACGGTACACTCGGGGGTCTGGTAGTTCTCGTTGTCATCCCGGGAGACCCGGTCCACGCATATCATGCCGGGATTGCGCTCCCGGGCGCCGACCAGCACCTCGTCCAGTCCCACTTCCTTGCCGGAGATCCAGCCGCCGTCCAGCCAGATCAGATCCATCGGGCCGTAATCGCGGGTCAGTTCCGTCAATTGCCCCTTCGTGAAATCCACATAGTTCTGCCACCAGTCCGGGTGGTTCTCCTTCTTGTAATTGATGCCCCGGCGCGGCGTGGCGAGGATGGGATTCCAGAACCATTTGCAATGCCAGTCCGGCTTCGAAAAATAGGCTCCGACCCAGAAATCTTTGGCCCGGAAGGCATCGAAAACCTCCTTGGCCACATTGCTGCGCGGGTGGTCTCCGAAAGGCCCGTTGGTGATCTTATAGTCCGTATACCTTGTATCGAACATGCAGAAGCCGTCGTGGTGCTTGGTCGTGAAGACCATGTATTTCATCCCGGCGTCCTTCATCACTTCCGCCCAGGCGTCCGGATCGAACTGCCGGGGGTTGAAGAAACGGCTCAGGCCCCAGTACCACTGCTTGAACTCCTCATAGCTCATGCCTGTCTCCTGCCTGTACTGATATTCCCACTCCTCGTCCTCGGAGCAAAGATTCCAAGACTCCATGATTCCCATCACGGAGTAAATGCCCCAATGGAAAAGGACACCGAACTTGAGGTCCTGCCAGGCATCCAGTTTCTCCAGTACCAGCGGATCTGTCGGCACGACATAGCCGTTGACCGGCGAATACTTGTGGGCATAGCCGGTCTCCTGGGCCGAAACCCGGACTTGGGAAACACAGAGGATCGACAAAGCGATGAGTAGAAGCAGGAGTTTACGCATAATCCGTCAGATTTAGGTTAATATACAAAGATAATAAAAAACGGGATACAAAAAATTCGGGCGGCCCGCAACGGGTCGCCCGAAAGGAGATAGGATTAGGGAAAAGCCTACTTGAGAGATTTTGCCCAGAAGAGAGTGAAGTTCTCAGAGTCGTCTCCGACATTCGCCTTCGCTTCCGTGTAGTTGGCCTTGTTGTTGGCGGCCTCCGTGTTCGGATATTTCACACGGTTGACGATGTTAGGGAACTTGACTCCGGTACCCGTATCCGTCGGATAATCAAGTTTCGGATATCCGGTACGGCGGATGTCGGTCCAAGCCTGGGTCGGCTGGGTAATGCCGAAGTGGGCCCACTTCTGCGTCATGATTGCGTCCATCTTGTCGGAGTAGACATTCCAAATCTTCTGAGCGAAGGCAAGAGCGTCTGCCTCGGAAGGAATGTCTTCAGCCTTGAACTTCTTGAAGTAACGCCCCTCCGTGGAAGTCTGCTTTTCCTGGCTTCCATTTACGTTCTCGTCATAATACTGCTCGATGGAAGCGGCGACGCCCTTTTTGAAAGCTTCCTCCGCGTTACCGGAAGCATAACCATTCTGATATGCTTCAGCAAGAAGGAACCAAGCCTCGGCCGCAGAGAAAATCGGGCTGACGAAAAGGTTGTTATAGGTGAAGGTCGCATAGTTCAAGCGCGCATAATAACGCTTTTCATATTCTTCAGCAGCGGTATGGTCATTCTGCTCTTGAGCGGTTTCGCCGACGTGCTCGCCGAAATACTCACCGTCTTCATTCGGGAAGTATACCACCGCCAGACGGGGATCATTTTCACCGGTAATCTGGAAAGCATCAATGACCTTCTGAGATGCCGTAGCATTGATATCCTTCCAGCTATCGCGGAAGTTCTCCCAATAAGCGAAGCTGTCAAAGTCTGCATGGACCTTGATGGACTCATCCCAATTGGTCGGAAGAGGACGCCCGGCCGCCTTGGCGACAGCCGCCTTACCTTCGGAAGTGAGCGCGCCCTGTGCTGCGACATGGACTCCAAGACGAAGAAGGAGGGCATTGGCGTAACTCTGCCACATGTCGAGGTCGCCTCCGCAGATGTAATCCTGCTTCTGGAGAGACGAGAGAGCTGTCTTACTGATCGAAGTAGCCAGACTGCCGATCTCGGTATAAAGCGCATCCAACTTGGTCAGCATCATCTTGTACAAATCGACGTCACTGTCATAGGCGGGATAAGAAGAGGCAAGGTCGCCGGAGATAGCCAGGTAGCAAGCCTTCTCAAACGGAACAGGACCGAAAATATCGACAATCTGGGAAAGATGGTCATAAAGATAAACCTCCGTAAGAGCGAGGAAAATCCGGTCATCCGCCTGCTGCTCCGCAGTCTCGGACTCGTACTGCCGCTGCATGATGCGATAGTTGCGGAGAATATCATAGAAGCTGTTCCAACGGTCGTTTGCATAACCGTCATTGATATAATACATGGAACCACTGTTGACGGAAAAACCGATGGTCTGAGCCAGTTTTCCAAAATAGTTGTCCCAGGTATACATCCTCCAGTAGGCATTGTACGTATAGCCGTTGCCCAGCATGAAGGTACCTGTCATCAATTTGTCGCAGGATACCGCCGTCGTTTTGGACGGATCATAGTACCTGTCCTTGAAGGCCTGGTCATTGGTGATGTCGCAGGACGCCAGGATAGACAAAGACGCGATAGCGAGGATCAGTGTATAGATTTTTTTCATTGTCTTATACATTTATAGTTAATCGGACGCAATTAGAAGTTTGCACGGAGGGTGAAACCGAAGGTCCGGGAAGAAGAGGTAGAGCCACCGATCTGAACAGCATCCGTCCAACGGGTGCTATCCATCGACTCAGCATCGAAGATAGGCAGGTTCTTGTAGATGAAGAACGGGTTACGGGCAAAGACAGACAAACGCAGGGCGTTGCACTTGAACTTGCGGGTGAAGTTCTCCGGCAGGGTATAAGAGAGGGAAAGCTCGCGGCACTTCAGATAGCTGTTCCGGAAAATGGAATGACTGTAATAAATCGGTCCGCCGGTTCCCCAAGAGTAGCTCTCTTCGAGCAGGTAGTCCGTGCTGACGATGGTCGTGTTGGGTTTGCCATCTTCAGTCACGCCTTCCAGGATCTGGCCGTCATGGTGTATATATTCGCCACCAGGACCTTGACTCATGCCATTCGCAGCGACATTCTGCCCGTCGGCATTGACATAATAGGCAAGACCGCCGTGTTCTTCATCACGGAAAGGCATCGTATCGGCAAGAGCGCCAAGGCCCATCATATACTGATAAGGCTGGTTCCAGACATCACCGCCGATCTGGAAGTTGAAGTTGGCATCCAAGGTCCATCTCTTGTAGGACAAGCTCGCAGCGAAGCCACCGATGAGATCAGGGATGGCATTACCGACCTTGACGGGCTCGGAAGTGACTTTGTAAAGACCTTCAGAATCAACGATCTTATTGCCATTGGCATCCTCCATCGGAGCAAAGGAATAAATGTCACCCATCTTTTGACCAGGAATGGAATAGAGATAGGCAGCGCCATTATCCCAACGGGAATGCTCAAGACGGTCAAGGCCATCCATCAGTTTGACAACCTTGTTGGTATTCCAGGCAATGTTGCCGGAGAGGTCCAAACGCCAGTCGCCAGTCTCAATCGGAGTACCATAAAGAGCGAATTCAACACCCTGATTCTCCAACTCTCCGACGTTGACAAGCATATTCTTACCACCGGCACTGCGGGGAGTCGTGGCCTGGAGAATCTGGTCGACAATACGTTTGTGATAATAGGAAAGGTCAAACCCGAGGCGGTTGTGGAAGAACTTGTTCTCAATACCGAACTCCCACTCATGGGTCATCTCGGGACGGATACTGTCGTTCCCAAGCTCATCACCGAGCTGCTGATAGACATACTTGCTGGAAGCGGTCTTCTGCGTATAGGAAATAGGAGCCTTATAAAGCTCAGGCGCCAGACCCACGACACCGTAGGACGCACGGAATTTGCCGTAATCCACCCAACTGGGGAGATCAAAGAGCTCAGAATAAATGATGGATGCGTTGACGGAAGGATACCAGAAGGACTGGCCGTTCAAGGTAGAGGTCTTCTCATTGCGGATCGTACCCTCCAAATATGCCCAATCCTGCCAAGACAGGGACGCGGTCGCAAAGATCGCCTGCTTGAGCATATCGGATGTGCTTTCGCTGGCACGGGCATCCTCGTTGGAGAAATTCAGATGGAAATGGTTAAGGTCCGTCAAGCCGTTCTTTGACTTGGCCTCCGTCTGGAGATACTTCTCGTTGCGGATGGAGTAACCCAGGATGGCAGTAAAGCCCAGATCCTCGGTAATCTTCGTATCCCAGTTGAGCATGACGTCACCATAGAGGGTCTGATAGTCCCGCTTCGTGATGGCATAATAACCATCTGGTTTTCCTGTGATGGCAGGAGAAGTCTTGGCATGCTCCTTGAGCTCGATATCTTGGACCGTCCAGTCCGTCGCAATGTTGGACTTAAGGGTGAGACCCTTGACGATTTCCCAAGAAGGAGTCACACTGGCGATAAGCCGCTGGTTTTTCTCATACTGCTCGCGGCCGATGATGTTCCATGCATACTCATCGAGGAAACCACCCAGGTTATTTCCAAAATACCAACCCTCTGAAGGATTCTCGTGATTGGCGTCCGTCCATGCACGGTTGTAAAAACCGGCGGAAGTCATCACGTGCTCGCGATAGTAGACCACATCGTCGAACGGTCCGAACATACCGCTATAGTTTGCAACAAGGCGGGCGATACGATAAGGACGGTTCTTGACATTCTGGTTCATATAGTTGACCGAATAGCCGAGTTTGAGACCCTTTGCGATATCCTGACTGCCGCTGACCTGGAAGTTGTGCTTGCCCAGATGGGAATTATACTGGTTGGGGATATTGTCCATCAAAGTATAGGAGAAACGGGTATTGCCGTGCTCGTTGCCGGTAGTGATGGCCAAATTGTACTGCTGGAGGATACCGGTACGGAACAAGTCGCTCCAAGGATCATCCGTGATGGGGAGGAACTTGCGATATCCTGTCGGGGTATATACCTCACGGCCATCATATTTGGGGCCGAAATAGTAATAGGCATTGAAGACAGAAGGAACATCGATGGTTTTTCCGTTCTTGTCTTTACCACCCATACGGCGGGTATCAAAACCGAAGTACTCGGAAGAAGGATCGTCGACGAGACCGCCGTAACCCCACCAAGGATAAGGATAACCAGGGCCGAAAGTAGTCTGATACTTAGGCATGTAAGCGACGACGTCGGCTTGTACGCTGGCGTTGAAGTCAACGTGGACGCCACTGTTCTTTTTGCCCTGCTTCATGGTAATGAGGACAACGCCGTTCGCACCTTCGGAACCGTAAAGGGAAGTCGCGGAAGCGCCTTTGAGGATGGTGAGATTTTCGATATCCTCAACATTGATGTCGGTCAAGCCGTTGGACTGCATACGCTGAACGGCCCAGTAGTCACCGAGGTTCGCCTCGCCGTTACGGATCGGGACACCGTCCACGATGACAAGAGGCTGGCTGGTACCGGTGATGGAGCTCAGACCGCGGACATTAATGGAGATAGCACCCGTGGCGCCACCCGGAGCCGTGCTGATGCGGACACCGGAAGCCTTACCGTAGAGGGCGGAACCCAGGGAAGGAGATGCGGTGGCAACCAATTTGCTGGCATCGACGGAACTGACGGCATAACCGACCTTCTTCTCATCCTTGCGGATACCGAGAGCCGTAACGACAGTGCCTTCAAGAAGCTCGGCATCTTCGTCAAGGACGACGTTGAGGGGACCGCCATTCCAGGTCAGGACCTTGGAGGAATAGCCGATGCAGGAGAATTCAATCTTGTCTCCCACCTTGGCATTGGAAAGAGTAAAGGAACCATCCATGTCGACGATAGTGCCGTTGTGGGTCCCTTGTACGAAAGCAGACGCGCCGATGATACCTTGACCGGCGGCATCTTTCACTGTTCCTGTGACGGTGGTCTGGGCGAAAGCGGAAATACCGAAGCCCAGCAACGCAACCGTCATTGCAACTCTGATAAAGAGATTTTTCATGAGCAGTTTTTTAGGGTTAATAATGATTAAATGTTGTTGTCGATTTGGTTAACATTCGATACAATAATGGCGAAAATACATATATTTTTTTATTATTACAAATGAAATGATTTTTTGTCGACAAAAGGACAAAATCTTTTCTCTCCCCGTTCTCTCCTGAATACACAAAAAGGCTGCACCCGTGAGGATGCAGCCTTTTTTATTACAGATAAACGGTTAACGAGCTTGGCGGGCCTGGAAACAACGCAAAGTATTGACCATCAGCATCGCGATGGTCATGGGGCCCACTCCGCCAGGGACAGGTGTGATCCAGCCGGCGACCGGCTCGCAGGACGCGAAGTCCACGTCGCCGCAGAGTTTGCCTTCAGCGTTGCGGTTCATCCCGACGTCGATCACAACGGCTCCGGGCTTGACCATGTCGCCGGTGATGAGGCCGGCACGGCCCACGGCGACCACCAGGACATCGGCTTGCCGGGTTACCGCCCCCAGATCCGCCGTCCGCGAATGTGCGACCGTGACCGTCGCATTACGGTCCAGCAAGAGCTTGGCCACGGGCTTCCCTACGATGTTGCTCCGGCCCACGACGACAGCCTGCTTCCCGGACAGGGAAACGCCGGTGCTGTCGATCAGGCGCAGGATGCCCGCAGGCGTGCAAGGGACGATACAGTCCTTGCCCAGCCACAGGCACGCGACATTTCCGGGATGGAAACCATCCACGTCCTTCTCCCGCGCGATAGCGTCGATCACTTTCTCCTCATCAATATGCCGGGGCAAAGGCAACTGCACCAGGATGCCGTCCACGAGGGGATCCGCATTGAGCGCGGCGATGCGGGAGAGCAGCGCCTCCTCCGATGTCTCCACCGGCAGTTCGATCTTCTGCGAATCAATACCCACATACTCGGCCGCCTTCACCTTGTTGCGCACATAGACCTGACTGGCGGGATTCTCCCCTACGATGATGACGCAAAGGCAAGGCTTGCGGCCATATTGCCTTTCGAGCGCAGGCACCTCCGCCCGTACTTCGTCTTTGATGGCGGCGCTCAGCGCCTTTCCGTCGATGATCTGTCCCATAGCTTACTCAAATGCGCAGTGTGCGATGTCGTGTCGGTAAAAGAGATTGTCACAGTCGATTTTCGCCACCTCGCGATACACTTTCTCACGGGCTTCGGCGATGGACGGACCTTCTGCGATGACCATCAGGACGCGGCCGCCATTGGTGACGAGCCGGCCGTCCTTGAAGGCGGTGCCCATGTGGGCTACGCGCGCGTCGACCTGGTCCATGTTATTGATGGCGAAGCCTTTCCGGTAAGAGCCCGGGTAGCCCTTGGAGGCCAGGACGACACCCAGGGAGAAGGCTTTCCGCCAGATGGGAGATTCGGTCTCACGGCCTGTCGCGACGGCCTCGAAGATGTCGTATATATCGCTTTCAAGCAACGGCAGGACCACCTCCGTCTCCGGATCGCCGAAACGGGCGTTGAACTCGATGACCTTGATGCCCTGCGGGGTTTTCATCAGGCCGCCGTACAGAACGCCGGACAGCGGGCAGCCTTCGGTCACCATCGCTGCCGCAGCCTTGCAAAGGATCTCCTTATAGGCAAATTCGCGGTCTGCCTCCGTAATGAAGGGCAAGCCCGTGTACGCGCCCATACCGCCGGTATTCGGGCCCTTGTCGCCATCAAAGGCACGCTTATGGTCCTGGGACAGCGGCATCGGATAGACGCGCTTGCCATCGACAAAGCAAAGGAAGGAGAATTCCGGTCCGGTGAGGAAATCCTCGACCACGACGCGGCCTTCCCCGAAACTGTGGTCCAGTAGCATGTCGGCCAGCGCCGCTTTCGCTTCTTCGAGGTTCTGTGCGATCACCACGCCCTTTCCGGCAGCCAGGCCATCATACTTGAGGACGGCCGGGAACGGACGGGCGGAGACATAGGCCAAAGCCTCGTCATAATCTGAGAAGGCCTCATAGGCCGCCGTCGGGATGCCGTATTTGGCCATCAGCCGCTTGGCGAACTCCTTGGAGCTCTCGATGGCGGTGGCGGCCTTCGTGTGGCCGAAAATCTTCAAACCGGCCGCCCGGAAAGCATCGACGATGCCGGCGGCAAGCGAAGCCTCCGGCCCGACGACGGTAAGATCGATGGCATTCTCGCGCGCGAAACTGAGCAAACCCTCCACGTCCGTATCCTTGATGGGGACACAGGTCGCCTGAAGGGAGATGCCCGCATTGCCGGGAGCACAAAAGATTCCGCCCACCTGCGGGCTGCGGCCGAGCGCATCGACGATCGCGTGCTCACGGCCTCCGGAACCGATGACCAGTACCTTTTTCATATTCAATGTTTGAAGTGACGCATTCCTGTGAAAAGCATGGTGATGCCGCGCTTGTCCGCCTCGGCGACGGACTCCTCGTCCCGGACGCTGCCTCCGGGCTGGACGATGGCCGCCACGCCGTATTCCGCAGCCAGCGCCACCGTATCCCCGAAGGGGAAGAAACCGTCGGAGCCGAGCACGATGCCGGCCTCCTTGATATCGATCCCCCGCTCGGCCAGGGAAGCCTTCGCCTCTTCCAACGCAATCTTGGCGGATCCCACGCGGTTCATCTGGCCGGCGCCGACACCCAGCGTGGCCCCGTCCTTGACAACGACGATGGCGTTGGACTTGATGTGCTTGACGATACGCCAGGCGAATTGAAGGTCCGTCATCTGAGCCTCCGAGGGCTGCGCTTTCGTCACACACATCGCGGGATCGAGCGCCTTCGTCACGAGATCCTGGTCCTGGACCAGCATTCCGCCGGTGACGGAGACATACTGCTTGCGCACGACGCCATCTTCCTTCATATCCACCTGCAGCAGTCGCAGATTCTTCTTGGTGCAGAGGATTTCCAGCGCTTCAGGCGTAAACGAAGGTGCCATGATGATTTCCAGGAAAATGGACTTCATCAGGGCCGCGACCTCCGCGTTGACCTCGCAGTTGGTGGCGACGATGCCGCCGAAGATGCTGACCTTGTCAGCCTCATAGGCCTTGGTCCAGGCATCTACAACATCCTTGCCGATGGCGGCACCGCAAGGATTCATGTGTTTCAGGCCCACGCAGAACGGCACTTGGCCGAACTCCCGGACGATACTCAGGGCCGCATTGGCATCCTGTATATTATTGTAAGACAGCTCTTTGCCATTCAGCTGCACGGCACCCGCCAGAGAGAACGGGACCGGCTCCATGGCGGCGTAGAATTTCGCTTCCTGGTGGGGATTCTCACCATAGCGCAGGCCTTGTTTGAGATCGAACTCGAGGAAGAGTTTCTCGTTCAAACCGGCCTGGGCGCGCATATAGGTCGCAATCATCATGTCATACTCGGCCGTGTGCGTATAGGCCTTGGCGGAAAGCTTGAGACGCGTCTCCTGAGAAGTGGAACCGTTGGCCCGCAACTCTGCAAGGACCGTGTCATAATCCGCGGGGTCGCAGACAATCGTGACATCGCGCCAGTTCTTAGCCGCGCTGCGCACCATCGAAGGACCGCCGATATCGATGTTCTCAATCGCCTCTTCGAGCGTGACACCCGGCTTGGCAATGGTTTGCTTGAAAGGATAGAGATTGACGCAGACGAGGTCGATGGTCTCGATCGCATTCTCCTTCAGGACTGCCATGTGCTCCGGCAGCTCCCGGCGGGCCAGGATGCCTCCGTGGACCTTCGGATGAAGGGTCTTGACGCGACCGTCCAGGATCTCCGGGAAGCCGGTCACCTCACTGATGCCGATGGTCTTGACCCCTTCCTTTTCCAGGAGTTTCTGCGTGCCTCCGGTGGCGATGATTTCCCACCCGAGGGCAACCAGGCCCTTGACGAAATCCACCAGGCCGGTCTTGTCACTTACGCTAACTAATGCTCTCATACGCACTTCATTATTATATTAACGCCCGGCACATCGGTGACCTTTCCGATCACGGAGGCCTTTTCACCGCAAGCGGTGAGGATATCGATCGCCTGCTGCGCTTCGCTTTCATCAAGGACCGCGATCATGCCGATGCCCATGTTGAAGATATTGAACATCTCGCGATGAGGCACGCCGCCCCATTTTTCCAGCATCCGGAAGACCGGGAGGATCTCCCAGCTGCCTTCACGGATTTCCAGGCCCTGGCCGGGTTGCAGGACACGCGGGATATTCTCATCGAAGCCGCCGCCCGTGATATGACAGATCCCGTGTACGTCGCAGGCACGGATCACCTCCAGCATCTGCCTCACATAAATCTTGGTAGGGGTCAGCAGGACCTCACCCAGCGCCCGTCCGCCGAATTCGGGAATCATGTCCGTGTACTTCAGGCCCGCATCCGCGACGATCTTGCGCACAAGGCTGAAACCGTTGGAATGCACGCCCGTGGACGCAACGCCGACCAGCACATCTCCGACCTTGACCTTGCTGCCGTCGATAAGTTTCGATTTTTCGACGACGCCGGTGGTATAGCCTGCGATGTCGTATTCGCCGTCGGCATACATGCCCGGCATCTCAGCCGTCTCACCGCCTACCAGGGCGCAACCCGCCTGCCGGCAGCCTTCCGCCACACCGGCGACGATCGCCTCGACCTTCTCCGGCACATTGTGCCCCAGGGCCACATAGTCCAGGAAAAAAAGCGGTTCGGCGCCCTGCGCCAGCACGTCGTTGACGCACATCGCGACGGCGTCGATGCCGATCGTGTCGTGCTTGTCCATCGCAAAGGCAATCTTGAGCTTCGTGCCCACTCCGTCGGTCCCGCTGACCAGGATAGGTTCCTTGATTCCCAGGGAGGCGAGGTCGAACATGCCTCCGAAGGAACCGATATTACCCATCGAGCCCGGACGGGCCGTGGAAGCGACATGCTGCTTGATGCGGCGGACCACCTCGTATCCGGCTTCCAGGTTCACGCCGGCGTTTTCATAAGTCTTAGCCATGGTATTCAGTCATTGTTGATTTCATCATCATAGAGGATGGTTGGATACTCGCCCGTGAAGCACGCCTGACAGGGATCCGCACAGCCGAAACAGGACGCGCGTGTGGATTCGGGACTCAGGTAACCGAGAGAGTCGGCGCCGATGGCCTCGCGGGCCTGCTCCAGGGTCCGGTGGGAGCACAGGAGCTCTTCGGGAGTGGAAGTATCCACGCCGTAATGACAAGGGAAACGCATCATCGGACTGGCGATGCGGACATGCACCTCCGTGGCGCCGGCCTCGCGCAGCATACGTACGATCTTGAGCGATGTGGTGCCGCGCACGATACTGTCATCCACCAGGACCACACGCTTTCCGCGCACGACATCCTCCACGGGCGAAAGCTTCATCTTCACACCCAACTCGCGTATCTCCTGGATCGGCTCGATGAAGGTACGGCCCACGTATTTATGCTTGATCAGGCCCATCTCGTACGGGATGCCGCTCGCCTGGCTGTAACCCATTGCCGCAGACAGGCTGGACTCCGGCACACCGACCACGATGTCCGCCTCGACGGGGCACTCATGGTACAGGCGACGGCCCGCTTCCTCGCGGTAGGCGTGGACGTTACAGCCGTCGATATTACTGTCGGGACGCGCATAATAAATGTATTCCATCGCGCACATCCGATGCTTTTGGAACTGGGAATAGCGGTTGGAGCGCAGTCCGTGGGCATCCAGCGTCACCACTTCGCCGGGCTCGACGTCCCGCAGGAACTTCGCTCCCATGATGCCGAAGGCGCAGGACTCGCTGCTCACGACATAGCCGTCGCCCAGGGTGCCGATCACCAGGGGCTTGATGCCGTACTTGTCCCGGCAGGCGTAGATGCGGTTGCGGGTCAAAACCAGGATGGAGAATCCGCCCTCTATCATATTGAGCGCCTTGAGGATGTTGACGATACGCTCCTCACCGTTGTGCTTCTTGATCAGATGGGCGAAAATCTCACTGTCCGTCGCGGTCTGGAAGATGATGCCCCGCTTTTCGAGCAGGGACTCCAACTGCTTGGCATTGATAAAGTTGCCATCGCAGGCGACGGCGAAATCCCCTTTCGTCTGATAAAAGAGGATGGGATCGACGTTGTCCAGGCCACCCTTGCTGACATTGGCATACTTGACGCTGCCGATGCCGACGGAGCCTTCCAAACCGAGCACGTTACCGTCCGTGAAGACTTCGCTGAGCAGCCCCTGTCCTCGGTGGCGGCAAGGCTTGCCCGCATCATCGAAGGTGACGATGCCGGCGCCTTCCTGGCCCCGGTGCTGGATGTTATGCAGTCCGTAATAGAGATAGGTCGAGGCGTTCGCGACGCCGAAAACTCCTAGTACACCCATGGTCAGTTCTCTTTCAATACAGTTGTAAGCCGTTCATATACATTGCGGTAGGAGGCCACCACGTCGCTGAGGTCCAGGCGGAAGCGGTCCTTGTCCAGGCGCTCGCCAGTCTCTTCGTCCCAAAGGCGGGCGGTATCCGGACTGACCTCGTCGGAGAGGATGATCTCCCCGTTGTCCGTGGCCCGGCCGAACTCCAACTTGACGTCGACCACTTCGATGCCGATGCGGTGGAAGAGTTCCTTCAGCGCCTCATTGGCTTTCTTCGCTTCTGCGATGATCCCATCCATCTCCGCGTAACTGACGAGGCCGAGCGCCACTGCGATATCCCGGTTGATGAACGGATCGTCGAGCTCGTCGTTGTTGTAACGGAGTTCCACGATGAGGTTGTCGGGTTTGAAACCCTCTTCGATGCCCAGCCGTGCGGCGAGGGAACCGGCCACACGGTTCCGGACGATCACCTCGATCGGCAGAATCTCGATGCGGCGGCACAGTTGCTCGGTCTCCCCTACCCGCTCCAGGAAATGGTTGCGGATGCCCCGGTCACGGAGATAGCCCAGCAACAGGGCGGAAATCCGGTTGCTCAAAACCCCTTTCCCTTCGAATCGGGCACGCTTGACATTGTTAAACGCCACGGCCACATCCTTGTACCGGATGATGACCTTATCCGGGTCCTCGGTCGCGAAAAACTGTTTTTCGTTTCCGTTGTAGATGACTTCTTTCTTGGTCATGCTCTATGCTTTGTTGAAGTATTTGACAGCATTGTCGAACAAGGGCTGGAGACAGTTCCCGTCGATGTTCTTGAAAAGAAGGTCTTCATAGCGTTCGGTATGGCCCATCTTGCCCAGGATATGTCCGTCCGGACTCAGGATGCCCTCGATGTCGTAGTGCGAACCGTTGGGGTTGTCGACATAGCGGAAAGCCACCTGGCCGTTCGCGAACAGCTCGCGCGCCAGGGCCTCTCCCACCACGAACTTGCCTTCGCCGTGGCTGACGGCGATCGCGTGTCGTTCGCCCTTCCGCAGGCCGGAAAGCCAGGGAGAGCGGACGGAGGCGACCTCGGTCGTAACCATCTTGGAGATGTGCCGGTTGATGTCGTTGCGGAACAAGGTAGGCGAATCCGGAGTCACGCAACCCAGGCGCCCGTAAGGAAGCAGGCCGCTCTTGACCAGGGCCTGGAAACCGTTGCAGATACCCAGGATCAGGCCACCGCGCCGCAGGAAAGCCTCGATGGCCGACCCGACGCGGGCGTTGTTGATGACGGAAGCGATGAATTTGCCGCTGCCGTCGGGCTCGTCACCGGAAGAGAAACCGCCGCAGAAAGCCAGGATATGGCTCTCGTCGATGCGGGCGGCCAGCTCCTGGATGGAAGCGTTGACTTCGTCCGCCGTCAGGTTGCGGAAGACGAAAGGACGTACCTCGGCCCCCGCCTTGCGGAAGGCCTTGGCGGTATCGTAATCACAGTTCGTGCCCGGGAATACCGGCAGGCAGACGACGGGATGTCCGACCCGTTCGCCGGGATAAACAAGATCCGCCGGATCGAAGGCTTTCTCCTCCACGGCAGGAACCGGCTCGTCGAAGGCCGGAGCGACTTCCTCGGGATAAAGGCGCGCATAGCGGCGGACGTTCGCTTTCCGGAGCGCGGCGAGATCCATCTCCACGCCGTTCACGCGCACCGCACCGTCCGTGACCTTACCCAGCTCGAAGGCCTGTGGATAATTCAGCGGCCCGTCGGACTCCACCAGGATGGACCCGTAGGACAGCGAGAAGAGTTCCTCTTCCGACAGGAGGACGTCGAAACCCAAACCGTTGCCGAACGCCATCTTGGCAAGTCCTTCGGCGATGCCGCCGAAACCGAGCGCCCAGGCGGCGACGATCTTCCCGTTCCCGATCCGCTCATGGATGAAGTTCCAGTTGGCGGCAAGCATACGGGTATCCGGCATCCGTGTGACCAGCGGGTCGTGGCGGACCAGATAGATCCGGTGGCCGGCCTGCTTGAAATCAGTGGAAATCACACGGGACGCATCGACCGTGGTGATGCCGAAGGCGATCAGGGTCGGCGGCACGTTGAGATGCTCGAAGGTGCCGCTCATCGAGTCCTTGCCGCCGATGGACGGCAGGCCCAGGTCAAGCTGCATCTTGAGGGCGCCGAGCAGGGCGCCGAGCGGTTTGCCCCAGCTATGGGGATCCGCGCTCATGCGTTCGAAATACTCCTGGTAAGAGAAACGCATCCGGGACCAGTCTCCGCCGGCGGCCACCACCTTGGAGCAAGCCTCCACGACGGAAAAAGCGGCTCCGTGGTAAGGGCTCCATGACGCCAGGGCAGGATTGTAACCGAAAGCCATCATGCTGGCTGTCCGGGTGAATCCGGCGGCCGGCAGTTTCTGGACAGACACCTGCGTCTCGGACGCCTGGTATTTGCCTCCGTAAGGCATCAGGACCGTGGAACGGCCGATGGTCGAGTCGAACATCTCCACGAGGCCTTTCTGCGAAGCGACGTTCTTGGAAGCAAGCAGCGTTTCCATCCGCTCGGTCAGGGTCTCGCCCTCCGGTGTGATGTCGAAAGGAGCGCAGTCCTCCACGGCACCTACCGCCGCCTGGGCATAGTGTTTCGCGCCGGCGCTGTCGATGAATTCGCGGGTCAGGTCGCAGACCTTGACCCCATCCTTGAACATCCGCATCCGGCCCGTATCGGTCACGTCCGCGACATAGGTCACTTCGACGTTGTCGAGGGCGCAGTATCTTTCAAATTCAGCGCGGTCTTTGGCTTCCACGACTACGGCCATCCGCTCCTGGGACTCGCTGATCGCAAGCTCCGTGGCATTGAGGCCCGCATACTTGACGGGTACGCGGTCCAGCCGGATATCCAGGCCGCCGGCCAGTTCGCCGATCGCTACGCTGACGCCGCCGGCGCCGAAGTCGTTGGACTTCTTAATCAGGCGCGTCACTTCAGGACGGCGGAAAAGGCGCTGGAGCTGGCGCTCCTCCGGGGGATTACCTTTCTGCACTTCGCTGCCGCAGGTCTCGAGAGAGGCCTCCGTGTGTTCCTTCGAGGAACCGGTGGCACCGCCGATCCCGTCACGACCCGTGCGTCCGCCCAACAGGAGGATCACATCGCCGGGCGCCGGGCTCTCACGCCGTACATCGGACGCCTTGACGGCGCCGACCACCGCCCCGACTTCGAGACGCTTCGCGACATAGCCGTCGTCGAAGATTTCCCGGACCTGGGTGGTCGCCAGGCCGATCTGGTTGCCATAACTGGAATAACCGGCGGCAGCCTTGCGGCTGATCATGCGCTGCGGAAGCTTACCCGGAAGGGCGTCTTTCACGGCGGCAGTGATATCGCCCGCTCCCGTCACGCGCATCGCCTGATAGACGTAGGCGCGTCCGGACAGCGGGTCGCGGATGGCACCGCCCAGGCAGGTCGCCGCGCCGCCGAAAGGCTCGATCTCCGTCGGATGGTTGTGTGTCTCATTTTTGAACTGCAGGAGCCATTTTTCACGCTGGCCGTCCACATCCACGTCCACGAAGATGCTGCAAGCGTTGTTCTCTTCGCTCTGCTCGAGGTCATCCAACTTGCCGACCGAACGGAGGTATCGCGCCCCGATCGTCGCCAGCTCCATCAGGCACAGGCTCTTGCCCTCCCGGCCGAGTTGCTTCCGGATATCATGGAAACGGCCGAGTGTCGATTCGATCTCTTCCTTGACGAAACAGTCATCGACCTTGATCTCAGTCAGTTCCGAAGTGAAGGTCGTATGACGGCAGTGGTCGCTCCAGTACGTATCCAAGATGCGCAGTTCTGTCTCGGACGGGTCGCGGCCCTCTTTCTTGAAATAGTTCACCACTTCGCGCAGGTCGTCGGTGTTCATCGCCAGCCCGTGGGACTTGCAGAAAGCGGCGAAAGCGCTCTCGGGCATCGCCGTGAATCCGGACAGGTCCTCGAGCGGCTTGACGTCTGCCTTGCCTGCCAGGGAAAGGACGCTGAGATCCTTGGGACGGCATTCCACGGGATTGATGAAATAGTGACGCAGCCTCTCGAGCGTCTCTTCGGATGTGTCGTCATCGAAGATCAGCAGGCGGCTGCTCTTGATCTCCACTTCCGCACCCGGCTCGATCAGGTGTACGCAGTCAAGGGCGGACGAGGCCCGCTGGTCAAACTGGCCGGGGATGTATTCCACGGCGATATATTTCTTGCCTTCCAGGTCACAAGAGTCGGTGACCAGGTCTGTCACCGTTTCCCCGAAGACACTGTAGCGGGACTTCTCGACCAGTTCATCCGAAAAGCCGAAAAGGTCATAGACATTGATGAGCCGGAGCGTACGCAGGGACAGGGACAGGTTCTCATTGAACTCTCCCTTCAAGCTCTGCGCCTCCACCCGGAAAGCGGGCCGTTTCTCGACAAAGATCCGTTTGCTGTTCATAGTCATTGAAAAGACAAGCCCACCCGGTCTGGGGGTGGGCGTAGTTTTATATCTGTGCTTGCAGTACTTTCTCACTCTGGCGGATGCGGAAGGCTTCCAGCTTGTCCTTGAGTCCTTGATCCTGCAGGGCGAGGATCGCCACCGCGTAGAGGGCGGCATTGCGGGCACCGTCTATCGCCATCGTGGCGACCGGTATCCCGGAAGGCATCTGGACGATCGACAGGAGGGAATCCAAACCATTGAGGGCCTTACTCTTGACCGGCACCCCGATCACGGGAAGGGTTGTCAGCGCAGCGATGACCCCGGGCAGGTGGGCGGCTCCTCCTGCACCCGCGATGATGATGTCAAACCCGTTGTCACGGGCGGCGCGCACGTAATCGGCCAGGGGGCCGGGATTGCGGTGGGCGCTGAGGACTTTTTTCTCGTAGGGAATACCGAACTCTTCGAGCGTAGCACAGGCGGGAGACATCACCTCCCAGTCACTGGCGCTGCCCATGATCACTGCTACCTTCATCGTGCGAAAATTACAAACCAACTTTACCTTTTTAAGGAGACACAAAGTTACGGCGAATAATCGGCCCCGGCAAAAACTTTTTCCTTTTTTATCAACAAGGAGAATGTTAATAATTCAGTCAAAAAAATTTGTACGGAATTGGGAGAAGGATTATTTTTGCAGAAAATATGGAATACATGAAGCACCTCATCCAGACCGCTTGCACGCCCTGCGTTTCGGACAAAGATGGTGTTTCTTTTTTTATCATTTAGACTGACAGCCCCCGCGGCTGTCTTTTTTTTGGTCCGGATGGAAGGAGACCTGATTTTTAAAGGAGGATGGGTCGTGACGGCACAGGCCGTCCGAGAGAGCGACATCCTCGTCCGGGAAGGCCGCATCGCCGGAATCGGCCGGGGCCTGACGGTGGAAGACGGACGCGTCGTCGACTGCTCAGGCAAACTGGTGTGCGCCGGATTCACCGACATCCATGTGCATTTCAGGGAGCCCGGATTCTCCGCCAAGGAGACCATCCGAACCGGCTCTGAGGCGGCGGCCGCAGGAGGGTACACCACCGTCTGCGCCATGCCCAACCTCGACCCGGTACCGGACTGTCCCGGCAACCTTGCCGTCGAGCAGGCACTTATCGACCGGGACGCCGTCATCCGTGTGCTCCCCTATTGTTCCATCACAAAGGGCCGCAAGGGGCTGGAGCTTGTGGACATGGCCGCGCTCAAGGACCGTTGCTGCGCCTTCTCCGATGACGGCAGCGGCGTCCAGCGGGAGGAGATGATGCGGGAAGCGATGGCCCTTGCCGCACGCGAAGACTGCATCCTGGCCGCCCATTGCGAGGACGAGAGCCTGCTGCGGGGCGGTTACATCCATGATGGGCGCTATGCCCGGCAGCACGGCCACAAGGGCATCTGCTCCGAGAGCGAATGGGGCCAGATCGCCCGCGACCTTGCGCTCTGCGCCGAGACCGGCTGCCGCTACCATGTCTGCCATATCTCTACGGCCGAAAGCGTAGACCTGATCCGCCGGGCGAAAGCGGCGGGAGTCCGTGTGAGCTGCGAGACTGCGCCGCATTACCTGGCACTCTGTGAAGACGACTTGCATGAGGACGGACGTTTCAAGATGAATCCGCCCCTGCGCAGCGCCGCAGACCGTGAGGCCCTGATCGAGGGACTCCGGGACGGAACCATCGACGCCATCGCTACGGACCACGCCCCCCATATGGAGGAAGAGAAAGCACGGGGACTCGCCGGCAGCGCCATGGGTATCGTGGGCCTGGAAACGGCCTTCCCCGTCCTTTACACCACCCTGGTCCGCACGGGCCGCATCCGCCTCGAAAGGCTGGTGGAGGCCCTGACCGAAGGCCCCTGCCGCGCTTTCCGCCTGGACGGCGGACTCCGGACCGGAGCGGCAGCCGACCTGACAGTCATCGACCCGGCCGGGGAATACACCATCGACCCCTTGCAATTCCGGTCCAAGGGACATGCGACCCCCTTCGCCGGGATGAAAGTCCACGGGCGCATCCTGATGACGCTCTGCGGCGGCCGGATCGTTTATGAATCCAACAGTTAGTAGTCCTATTTTATATGAAAAGACCTGAAAAGAAACTGGTACTGGAAAACGGACTCGAATGGTACGGGACCGGCTTTGGAGCCGATTGCCGACGCGTATGCGAGATTGTTTTCAACACTTCCGTCGTAGGTTACCAGGAGATCATCTCCGACCCCTCTTACGCCGAGCAGATCGTCGTGATGACCTACCCGCTCATCGGCAACTACGGCATCACCGACGAGGATTTCGAGGCACGCACGCCTAAGATCGGAGGACTGGTCGTACGCGAGTGCTGCGACACACCGAGCAATTTCCGATACACACAGACGCTGGAAGAACATCTGGAGGAGCACGGCATCCCCTGCCTGAGCGGCGTGGACACCCGGATGCTGACCAAGGTCATCCGCGACTGCGGACGTCCGATGGCGGCCATCGTCGAGGCGGACATGCCCAAGGAAGAAGCCTTGAAACTGATCGCAGCCACACCGAGGCCGGACAATCTCGTCGAAAAGGTCAGCTGCCGCAAGCGCTGGGTCACCCGCACGCCCGGCCACCGCTTCCATGTCGTGGCCATCGACTGCGGTATCAAATACAGCATCATCCGGCATTTTTCTGAGCGGGGCTGCAACGTCACGATCGTACCGTTCAACACCGCCCCGGAAACCATCCTGGCTTTCAATCCCGACGGCATCATCTTCTCCAACGGCCCCGCAGGCGGCCCGGAAGTGCCTTCCCTGTCGGCCCTTTTCGCCGCCCTGAAGGGGCGCAAGCCCATCCTCGGCATCGGCCTTGGCCAGGAAATCATCGGGCTGCACTACGGCGCCCGCCTCGAGCGCATGGGCTGCGGCATCCACGGCGACCATCCCATCCGGGACCTGGAGAGCGGCCGGATCAACATCGCGGTCCTCAACCAGAGCTGGTGTTTCCCTTCCATTGAAGGGACGGCGCTCCGTCCCACGCACGTGACGGTACCCGAAGGCTACGTGGTCGGATTCGAGCAGCGGGAAGACCGCGTCTTCGGCGTCCAGTTCCACCTCGAGTCGGCCCCCGGCCCGCAGGACAACATCTACCTTTTCGACCGTTTCATTCAAATGATGGAGGACCAGGATCATGCCTAGGAGAAAAGATATCAGGAAAGTGATGGTCATCGGCTCCGGCCCCATCGTCATCGGCCAGGCCGCGGAATTCGACTATGCCGGTACCCAGGCCTGCCTCGCGCTCAAGGAGGAAGGATACGAAGTCATCCTGGTCAATTCCAACCCGGCCACCATCATGACCGACACGCACATCGCGGACAAGGTCTACATGGAGCCGCTCAAGCTCGAATACATCGCGAAAATCATCCGCTATGAGCGTCCGGACGCCCTTGTCCCGGGCCTCGGTGGCCAGACCGGCCTCAACCTGGCGGTCCAGCTGGCGAAGAAAGGCGTCCTCGAGGAATGCGGTGTCGAAATCCTCGGCACCTCCTTCCACGGCATCGAGAAAGCCGAGGACCGCGAGTTGTTCAAAGAGCTCTGCCAGGAGATCGGAGAGCCCGTCATCCCGTCGGAAATCTGCTATGACATCGAGAACGGCGTGCGCATCGCCGCCGAGATCGGTTATCCCGTCATCCTGCGTCCCGCTTTCACACTCGGCGGCACGGGCGGCGGCTTCGCAGACAACGAGGAGGAACTCCGCGACCTGATGCGCAACGCCCTCGCCCTCTCCCCCGTCCATCAGGTGCTCGTCGAAAAGAGCATCAAGGGTTATAAGGAGATTGAATTCGAGGTGATGCGCGACCACAACGACACCGCTATCGCAATCTGTTCGATGGAGAACATCGACCCTGTCGGCATCCATACCGGCGACTCGATGGTCGTGGCTCCGGCCCAGACCCTCACGGACAAGGAATACCAGATGCTGCGCGACAGCGCACTCCGGCTCATCCGCGCCTTGCAGATCGAAGGCGGCTGCAATGTCCAGTTCGCCCTGGATCCGCTTTCATTCAAATACTATATCATCGAGGTCAATCCCCGCGTCTCCCGGTCGTCCGCCCTGGCGTCCAAGGCCAGCGGTTTCCCGATCGCACGCGTGACCGCCAAGATCGCCGTGGGCCTGACGCTGGACGAGATCCAGATCGCCGGCGCGCCCGCCTGCTGCGAGCCTGCCATCGACTATGTCGTGACCAAGGTTGCCCGCTTCCCCTTCGACAAGTTCAGCGAAGCGTCCAACGAACTCGGCACCCAGATGAAGGCCACCGGCGAGGTGATGAGCATCGGCCGTACGCTCGAAGAGAGCCTCCTCAAGGCCGTGCGTTCCCTGGAAGCCGGCTGCTGCCACATCCACAAGAAGAAGTTTGACGACTGGAGCGAGGAGCGTCTGTTGGAATACATCTCGACACCCACCGACGACCGCATCCATGCCATCGCCCAGCTCCTGCGCCTGCGCATCGACCTCACCCGCATCTACGACCGCACCAAGATCGACATGCTCTTCCTGGAGAAGATCTACAACATCATCCGGATGGAGCGCATCGTAAAAGCGGCGCCGATGGACCCCGGAGTCCTACGGCAAGCCAAGCGGATGGGCTTCGGCGACAAGTTCATCGGACAGCTCTGGGGCCGAAGAGAGGCGGACATCATCCGCCTGCGGCGCATCGAAGGCATCACCCCGGTCTACAAGATGATAGACTCCTGCTCCGCGGAGCACGACACCTACGTCCCTTATTTCTATTCGACGTACGAACGGGAGAACGAGTCCCTGCGCAGCGACCGCCGCAAGATCCTGGTGTTGGGTTCCGGCCCGATCCGCATCGGACAGGGTGTGGAATTCGACTACTCCACCGTCCATGCGATCTGGGCCATCCGCGAAGCCGGATTCGAGGCCATCATCATCAACAACAACCCCGAGACCGTCTCTACGGACTATACCATCTCCGACAAACTGTATTTCGAGCCTCTGACGACCGAGAACGTCATGGACGTCATCGACCTGGAGCAACCCGAAGGTGTCATCGTGAGCCTCGGCGGACAGACCGCCATCAACCTGGCCGGACCGCTCGAGGAGTTCGGCGTGCCGCTGATCGGCACCGGCCTGGAAGCCATCGACAATGCGGAAGACCGCAAGCTCTTCGAGGCCATCCTGCGCCGCACCGGCATCCCGCAGCCCCGCGCCAAGGCCGTCACCAACGTGGAGGACGGCGTGCAGGCGGCCGAGGAGATCGGTTATCCCGTCCTGGTGCGTCCCAGCTTCGTGCTGGGCGGCCGCGCGATGATGATCGTGGGCAACGAGGAAACCCTCCGTCACTATCTCCACAACGCTGTGGAAATCAATGAGAATTCCCCGGTCCTGGTGGACAAGTATATCATGGGCAAGGAGACGGAGGTCGACGCCATCTGCGACGGTGAAGACGTCTTCATCCCGGCCATCATGGAGCACGTCGAGCGCACCGGCATCCATTCCGGTGACAGCATCAGCGTCTATCCTTCTTTCAGCCTGAGCGAAAAGGTCAAGCAGGAAATCATCCGCGACACCGTCCGCCTGGGCCGGGAGATCGGCATCAAAGGCCTGTTCAACATCCAGTTCATCGTGGATGAGCACGAAGATGTCTATGTCATCGAGGTCAATCCGCGCTCGTCGCGCACGGTGCCGTTCATTTCCAAGTCGACAGGCATCCCGATGGCGAAGATCGCCACCCGCGTGATGCTGGGTCATTCCCTGAAAGAACAGGGTATTACGGACGTGTACTTCCCTGAGCGTAAGCGCCATTTCGTCAAGACGCCGGCCTTCTCCTTCGGCAAGATCAAGGGCATCGACACCTACCTCTCCCCCGAGATGAAATCCACGGGCGAGGCCATCGGCTATGACGACAGCCTCAACCGCGCGCTTTACAAGTCGCTTCAGGCATCCGGGATGACGATCCGCTCCTACGGCACCGTGTTCGTCACGCTGGCCGACCGCTTCAAGGCCGAGGCCCTGCCCCTGATCCGTCGCTTCTACAACCTCGGTTTCAACATCGAAGCGACCCGCGGCACGGCGGCTTTCCTGCGGGAGCACGGGATCAAGACCCGCACCCTGCACAAGATCAGCGAAGGCAGCGAGGACATCCCCAACGCCCTGCGCAAAGGCCATGTCAGCTATGTGATCAACAAGATCGACCTCAACCAGAAGAGCAGCCACCTGGACGGCTATGAGATCCGCCGCACCGCGGTGGAGAACAATGTCACGATCTTCACCGCCCTGGAGACGGTGGAAGTCCTGCTCGACGTACTGGAGGAGATCACGCTCGGCATCTCAACCATAGACGCGGAATACAAAGATTGATGGAAAAACGTTTCTTCACCCTGGTAAGCAATGCGCCCGTCGCAGCCCGGACCTGGCGCATGGAGCTCGCTTCCGACGACCCTTCCTTTGTCGCCGGCGGCGAATTTGTCCAGCTTGCCGTCGACGGTTTCTTCCTGCGTCGCCCGCTTTCCATCTGCGAGCGGTCGGAAGGACGCATTGTTCTAATTTACAAGGTCGTAGGAGAAGGGACTTCCGCGCTGTCCGTCCTGCGTCCGGGCGCCCGGATCGACGTACTGACAGACCTGGGCCGCCGTTTCGACCCCGACGCGTGCCGGGAAAGCGCCCTGCTGGTCGGCGGTGGTGTGGGTGCGCCTCCGCTCCTGCCCCTGTGCAAGGAACTGGTCGCCAAGGGGAAAAGGGTCTGCGTCGTCCTGGGCTTCAATTCCGCTTCGGAAATCATCCTGGAATCCGAGTTTCGGGCTCTTACCTCGCCCGTCACGGTCGCGACCGTGGACGGCTCCGCGGGCATCCGGGGCTTTGTCACAGATGCGATAGCGGAGACAAAGCCTGATTTCGACTATTTCTACACCTGCGGACCGCTCGTGATGATGCGGCGGGTCTGCGAAATGCTGGAGACCGGCGGCGAAGTCTGCCTGGAGGAAAGGATGGGTTGCGGCGGCGGATACTGCGCCGGCTGCAGCATCCGGACCCGGAAGGGTGTACGACGCGTCTGCAAGGACGGACCGGTCTTCAAGAAGGAGGATATCATATGGTAAAGGACCTGTCTGTCGACCTCTGCGGACTGCGCCTGGCGAATCCGCTCATTCCGGCCAGCGGCACCTTCGGTTTCGGATTGGAACTGGCGGACTGCTTCGACCTGAACCGGCTGGGAGGCATCTCCCTGAAGGGCACCACCCGGGAAGCGCGTTACGGAAATCCTACGCCCCGCATCGCGGAATGCAAGGCCGGGATGCTCAATGCCGTCGGACTCGAAAACCCCGGCATCGACGTCCTGGTCCGGGAGAAAGCGCCCGGCCTGCGCCGCATCTACGGCGGCGCGATCATCGCCAATATCAGCGGCTTCTCCCCGGACGAATACGTATTCTGCTGTGCCCAGGCGGATGCCTGTCCGGCGATAGACCTGATCGAAGTCAATGTCTCCTGCCCCAACGTACACGCAGGCGGGATGGCATTCGGTACCGACCCGGCTTCGGCCGCCGAGGTCACCCGCGCCGTCAAGGCCGTCTGCCGCAAGCCCGTCTTCATCAAACTGAGCCCCAACGTGACCGACATCGTCGCGATTGCCCGCGCCTGCGAGGAGGCCGGAGCGGATGGCCTGACCCTGGTCAACACCTTCCTCGGAATGCGGATCGACCTCCAGCGGCGGCAACCTATCCTCGCCAACAAGACGGGTGGTTTCTCCGGGCCCGCGATCTTCCCGATCGCCCTGCGCATGGTCTGGCAGGTCGCGCATGCCTGCTCCATCCCCGTGATGGGCTGCGGCGGCGTATCCTGCGCCCGGGATGTCATCGAGATGATGATGGCCGGCGCCACGGCCGTGCAGGTCGGTGCCGAAAACCTGCGCAACCCGCTCGCCTGCCCGGAGATCCTGGATGCCCTTCCGTCCCTGATGGACGAATTGAATATCAACTGTTTGCAAGACATTATCGGAACCGTTTAGCCCATGGCAAAAGACGTAATCATCGCCTGTGATTTCAGCAGCCGCGCCGCGGTGCTGAGTTTTTTGGACCTCTTCCCGGAAGGGGAAAAACCCTTCGTGAAAATAGGGATGGAACTCTTCTACGGCGAGGGGCCGCAGATTGTGCGTGACATCAAGGCGCGCGGTCACCGCATCTTCCTGGACCTCAAGCTCCACGACATCCCCAACACCGTCCGGAAGGCCATGGCCGTCCTGTCGCAACTGGATGTCGACCTGGTCAATGTCCACGCAGCCGGAACCATCGAGATGATGCGCGCCGGCCTGGAAGGGCTGACGCGTCCGGACGGCACGCGACCCCTGTTGATCGCGGTCACCCAGCTGACCTCGACCGACGAGGAAAGGATGCAGCGCGAACTGCTGATCCGCACCGGCCTGAACCGCGCCATCATCCATTATGCCCAGAATGCACGGGATGCCGGACTCGACGGTGTCGTTTGCAGCCCGCTGGAAGCGGGAATGGTCAAGGAAGCCTGCGGAAGCGCCTTCCTCACGGTCACGCCGGGCGTACGTTTCGCCGACGCGGCGGCTGACGACCAGCGTCGCATCACGACTCCCGCCCGGGCCCGGGAACTGGGGTCCGACTATATCGTGGTGGGCCGTCCCATCACCGCAGCCCCCGACCCGCTCGCGGCGTACCGGCGCTGCATTTCCGAATTCCTTCAGAAATAAAACAGCCTTATGGAAAAGAATATCGCTCAAGACCTGCTCTCGATCGGCGCCGTGTTCCTGCGGCCCGAGCAGCCCTTCACCTGGGCCAGCGGCATCCAGAGTCCCATCTATTGCGACAACCGCCTTACCCTGTCTGCCCCGGCCGTCCGCGACCGCGTGGAACGGGCCCTCGCCGACACCGTCCGCCGTTATCATCCCGACTGCGAGATGCTGATGGGCACCTCCACGGCCGGCATCGCCCACGCCGCCATCACGGCCACGCTGCTGGACCTGCCGATGGGTTATGTCCGCGGCGAGGCCAAGTCCCATGGACGCGCCAACCGCATCGAGGGACGCCTGGAACCGGGCGCCAAGGTCGTCGTGATCGAAGACCTGATTTCCACGGGAGGCAGCGCCGTGGAGGTCGTGGAAGCCCTGCGTGAAGCGGGTGCCGAGGTGCTCGGTATCGTCAGCATCTTCACTTACGGGATGCGGCGCGGCCTGGAGCGGCTCGCCGCCGCCGGTGTGGTCAACCACTCGCTGAGCAATCTGGACGCCCTCGTCGAAGTGGCGGCCGAACAAGGGTACATCGCCCCGGAATGGAAGGAACGGATCCTTCGCTTCCGCGACAACCCCTCGGATACAAGTTGGATCAAATAAGTAACTGTATATGAAGCACCTGATCGACCCGATGGATCTCTCCAAGCAGGAGACCGACGAAATCATTTCCCTGGCCCAAGACATCATCGCGCACCGCGAACGCTACCAGGGCAGCATGTCGCACCGCAAGCTGGCGACGCTTTTCTATGAGCCCAGCACGCGCACGCGCCTTTCCTTCACTTCCGCCATGATGGAACTGGGAGGCCAGGTCCTTGGCTTCTCGGATGCCCGCAGTTCGTCCGTGAGCAAGGGCGAGACAGTCCAGGACACCGTGCGCGTCGTCGGCTGCTTCGCCGAGGTCATCGCGATGCGCCACTATATCGAAGGCGCCCAACTCTATGCCTCCGAGGTCTCCCCTGTCCCGATCATCAACGCCGGAGACGGCAGTCACAGCCACCCGACCCAGACCTTGACCGACCTGCTGACCATCCAGCGCGAGCTCGGCCACATCGACGGGATCACGATCGGCTTCTGCGGCGACCTCCGCTTCGGCCGGACCGTCCATTCCCTGATCAAGGCCCTGTCCCGCTATAAGGACATCAAGGTCATCCTGATCGCGCCGCCGGAGCTCAAACTCCCCGATTACATCAAGCGCGATGTATGCGAACGTACCGGCATCCCCTACCGCGAAGTGGAAACGATGGAAGAGGTCATGCCGGAACTGGACGTGCTCTACATGACCCGCGTCCAGAAAGAGCGTTTCCTGGACGAAGACGAATTCGACCGTGTCAAAGACAGTTTCGTGCTGGACGCCGCCCGCATGGCGCTGGCCAAGGAAAAAATGGCGGTCCTGCACCCCCTCCCCCGCGTCAACGAGATTCTGACAGAGGTCGACGAGGACCCGCGTGCGGCTTATTTCCGCCAGGTGGAGAACGGCAAGTTCGTGCGCGAGGCGCTGATCGTCAAGCTGCATGAGTGGAAAAATGATCCGGAGCACGGCATGCCGGAGCACGATACGCCCGTCTACGACGATACGCTGCACTGCGGGAATCTCAAATGCATCTGCAATCAGGAGAAAGCGCCGGCCAAGTTCCGGCGCAGTGAAGACGGTACGCTGAGGTGCTGGTATTGCGATGCGAAAGTCCGATAATTTTCGTATATTTGAGAGTTGTACCTTTCACAGGTTAGTTAGAATATGAAGAATCAAGAAAGAAAAGTCGGGACCGTGTCCCGCGGCATCCGTTGCCCTATCATCCGTCAGGGCGACGACTTGGCAGCCATCGTCACCGCCAGCGTCCTCGAAGCCGCTGAAAGTGAAGGATTTGCACTTCGCAACCGCGATGTGGTCTGCGTGACGGAGTCCGTCGTGGCCCGTTCCCAGGGCAATTACGCATCCGTTTCCGCCATCGCGGCGGACGTGCGCGCCAAAACCGGCGGCGGGACCGTAGGCGTCATCTTCCCCATCCTGAGCCGTAACCGTTTCGCCATCTGCCTGCGGGGTATCGCCTCCGGCGTGAAGAAGGTTGTCCTGATGCTTTCCTATCCTTCGGACGAGGTGGGCAACGCGCTGGTCAACATCGACCGCGTGGACGAGGCCGGAATCAATCCCTATTCCGACGTCCTGACGCTGGAGCGCTACCGCGAACTCTTCGGCTACGGCGTGCATGAATTCACGGGGGTGGATTACGTCGCTTATTATGCCGAACTGATCCGGGAATGCGGCGCCGAGGTTGAGATTATCTTCGCGAACCGGCCCAAAACCATCCTCCAATATACGGACACCGTCATCACCTGCGACATCCATACCAGGGCCCGGACCAAACGCATCCTGCGGGATGCCGGCGCCCGGGTGGTCTTGGGCATGGATGACATCCTCAATGCGCCCGTCGAGGGCAGTGGCTGCAATGAGAAATATGGCCTGCTGGGTTCCAACAAGGCGACAGAGGATACGGTCAAGCTCTTCCCGCGCGACTGCCAGGGGCTGGTCGAGGATATCCAGGCCCGTCTGCTTGCCGCGACGGGCAAGCATGTGGAGGTGATGGTCTATGGTGACGGTGCCTTCAAGGATCCCCAGGGCAAGATCTGGGAGTTGGCCGATCCGGTCGTCTCCCCCGCTTTCACCGAAGGTCTGCGCGGCACACCCAATGAGTTGAAGCTCAAGTATCTGGCAGATAACGATTTCGCATCCCTGAGCGGCGAAGCGCTGCGGGATGCGATCAAGGAGAGCATACGCGCCAAGGATGCCGACCTGAAGGGCAAGATGGCTTCCGAGGGTACGACTCCGCGCCAGTTGACGGACCTGATCGGTTCGCTGTGCGACCTGACCAGCGGCTCCGGCGACAAGGGTACGCCGGTCGTCCTGATCCAGGGTTACTTCGACAATTACACGACGGCGTAGGCGGGCAGCACCGAGGCACCCCCGTACCGCAGCAGCGAAAGTTTTATCCCTTCGGGGAATGCTGCTGCAATGCGGGGGTGTCTCGGTGCTGCTTTCGACTGCCAGCTGAAGGAAGGGCGGCGCTGCGCCTTCAGGGAGCATTCCCCGAAGGGTTCTTTTCTGCTCCCTGAAGGCGCAGCGGCGCCCTTGCAGCTACAAACGTCCTACCTGGGCAGGACTTCGACCTGCAGTTTGGCGTAAGCGCGCTCGACCTTGGCGAGAGCTTCCTCGATGGTCGGAGCAGTCGCGAGCAAGACGCCGAAGCGGCGATGCCCCTTGACCTCCGGCTTTCCGAACAAGCGGATCTGGACGCCAGGCTCGCTCAGGATGTCCTCCAAGCCGCTGAAGATCACTTTGTCCGTATCACCCTCGACGACGATGGCCTTGGAAGCGCTGGGGCCGAAGAAACGGATCTCAGGGATCGGCAGGCCGAGCACAGCGCGCGCATGCAGCGCAAATTCGCTCAAATCCTGGGAAATCATCGTCACCATGCCGGTATCGTGCGGGCGCGGCGACACCTCGGAGAAGATGACCTTGTCACCCTTGATGAACATTTCCACGCCGAAGATACCGTAGCCGCCCAGGGCGCCGGTAATCGTCACGGCGATCTTCTTCGCCTGTTCCAGGGCGTCGGGCGTCATCGGCTGCGGCTGCCAACTCTCACGGTAGTCACCGCTCACCTGATGATGACCGATGGGATTGAGCGTCGTCGTACCGTCGCGGTGACGGACGGTCAGGAGCGTGATCTCATAATCGAAATCCACGAATCCCTCGACGATGACACGGCCCGCACCGGCACGGCCGGCGGTCTGCGCCTCATGCCAGGCATTGTCGATTTCCTCCTTGCTCCGGATCATGCTCTGTCCGTGTCCGGAAGAACTCATCACGGGCTTCACCACGCAAGGGATGCCGATCTCGGCGACAGCGGCGTCAAATTCCTCCCGTGTATCGGCGAACTTGTAACGCGCCGTAGGTAGCCCCAACTCCTCTGCAGCCAGGCGGCGGATACCCTCACGGTTCATGGTCAGGAGTGTGGCCTTGGCCGTCGGGATGACGTTGAAGCCTTCCTTTTCCAGTTGCACCAGGGTCGGAGTGGCAATGGCCTCCACCTCCGGGATGATGTAGTCCGGCTTTTCAGACTCGATGACTTCGCGCAGTTTCTGACCGTCGAGCATGTTGATGACGTGGCAGCGATGGGCGACCTGCATGGCCGGCGCATTCGCATAACGGTCCACCGCAATGACCTCCATGCCGAAACGCTGGAGTTCAATGACGACTTCCTTACCCAGTTCTCCTGAACCCAGGAGCATCGCTTTCTTGGAATAGGCGGTGAGAGGAGATGCAAGTTTGAGCATAAATAATTAAGAATTAGATGTTTCGTCAAAGAAAACGCCGTCACCGTCGCGATCGATGGTGCGGGAAAGCTTTTCAATGTTCAGGGAGCGGGCGGAAGCATCCACGATATCCTTGTAGATGCCGCCCTGCTTATACACTTCGTCCGGGTCTCCGGATTGCTCCACACGTCCCTCCTTCAAGGCATAGATCGTATCGCTGTCGATGATCTGGGAGATGCTGTGGGAAATGATGATGACCGTACGGTCTTTCTTGATGGCGTCGATCGAAGCTTTGATCTGCTCGGTCGCCACGGCGTCCAGGGATGCCGTCGGTTCATCCAGGAAGATGACCGGCGGATTCTTGAGGAACATCCGCGCGATGGCAATACGCTGCTGCTGGCCGCCGGAGAGGTCGGATGCCTTGTTCTCGAAGCCTTTGGGCAGTGCGACGATCTGGTCGTAGATGCAGGCCTTGCGGGCGGCGTCCACGACCTCCTCGTGCGTCGCGGAGGGCTTGCCGTACAGGATGTTCTCCTCAATCGTGCCGTCGAAGATATGGTTCTTCTGGAGCACCAGGCCGATGTGGTCGCGCAGATACTGGGTGTCGTATTGGCGCAGGTCGACCCCGTCGAGCAGGATCTCTCCGCACTGCGGCACATAGAACTTGTCCAGCAGGTTGACGATGGTGCTCTTGCCGGCGCCGCTCAGGCCCACCAGCGCCGTGATCTTGCCCGGCTCGATGGTCATGTTGATGTCCCAAAGGGCCTGCGTACCATTAGGATAGGTAAAGTCCACGTGACGGAGCTCGAACTTGCCGGAGACCTTCGCCGGACGGTAGTCGCCGGACGGCTCGACTTCCTGTTCGGAATTGAGGATGCCGAAGAAGCCCTCGGCGTAGATGAGGGCGTCGTTGACGTCATCGAAGATGCGCTGCAGCTGGGTGATCGGGGCGATGACGTTGCTGAAGAGCATCACATGGTACATGATCTTACCGATCGTCATCCCGGGGTACTCGATCAAGACCAGGTAGGCCGTCAGGATGATGACCAGGACCGTGCCGACCTGCTTGACGAAACTCTTGACCCCGTTGTAGTAGAACGCCACCCGGCGGGTCTTCATCTGGTTGTCGGTCACCCGGTTCTGGATATCCAGCTGCTTGTCCGCCTCGATCCGCTCGCGGTTGAAGCTCTTGATGACGTTGATGGAATCGATGATGTTCTTGATGCCCTGGCTCTTGGTCTCGATGTGCGAGCGCATCTCGCGGCGCCAGCCCTTGAGGCGTTTCGCCTGCCGGTAGGTGATCCAGAAGTAGATGGGCACGATCCCGAGGGCCACGAGGCCCACATAGACATTCGCGGCAAACATCAGGATCAGCGCAAGCAGGGCGCTGGTGAAGAGCGGCAGCAGGTCGATGAAGAAGTTCTGCACCGTCCGGCTGAGGCTGCTGACACCCTGGTCGATGCGCGCCTGGAGCTTGCCCGTCGCATTCTCGTCGGTGTTGAAGAAGGCCATCCGGAAGGTCAGCACCTTCTCGATGACGCTCTGCGAAAGGTCGCGCGACACGAAGATGCGCATCCGCTCGCCGAAATAGTTCTGGGCGAAAGTGATCAGCGCCGAAAGGACTTCCTTGCCGAGGAGCACGATGGAGATGATCGTCAGGATCCGCGCCGCCTTGGCCCAGGCAAAATCCTTGGCGGTCACCAGCGCGTTGACGGCATCCACCGTCCGGTCCAGCACGATGGCATTGACCTGCGCCATCAGGGACCCGATGAGCGTCAATACCAACGTCAAAAACACAAGCCATTTGTATGGTTTGACAAATGGCTTGATGTTTTTGAAGAGGTTGATCAGGTTCATTTAGCTACTTAACCTTATCAAATTTCCGTTACCGTAGTAGAGGGTTTAGTCACTGTATGTCACTGTAACACCCTGCAGCCTCCAGTGGCCAGTACCGCTGGGACGGGTCAATACAATTGTCTTAGCTGAACCGGTCCACGTGGATGTCGCCGTACTATAACCAGCGGGGTTCGATACATCTGAAGTAGGAGAATATGAAGCCCCAGACCATACAAAGAGAACACTTGAGATGGTGTGAGACTCTGATTTGACAGTTATAGTACCATCGCCATAAGTTCTAATCCCTTCACCGGTAGTATAATACTTTCCATCATTACCACCCCCGCCGAAGGTGATTGTAAAATTACCACCATCGAAAGGATCCGGGTACTGCACCCCATTACTGAGATTCAGATTCTTGAAGGTAATGGTTTCCGGATCAGGGGTACCACCACTCGGAGCCGCCTTCTGCATGAAGGAAACTACTGCGGTCTTACTGGTGTTTGCACTGTTGATAAAGGTCACAGAACCTTCATTGGGAGTAGAGGACGTGTTAGCTCCCTTCGGCGTCACAACCAGCGTGTTGCCGCTCTTTGTGATGGTTGCCCAATCCATGCCGGTAGGAGTGTATGTCCAACTACCACCTGTCTCAACGGTTACATTGACGGTAAAGGAATTCGTCTCGCTACTAGCCCATGTCTTGGAAGTTGCATCTACCAGAAGAATCGGCGCGTTCGCATTGATCTCATGTGAAGTATTCAACATCTGCAAGTAATTACCGCCATTATGGTAGCCAAACGCATAACCATAGATATCAGCGTTCTTGCCCCGATCCTCAGCAGGATACTCAGAAGTATCGTAGAGCCTGACCTGCTTGTCACCGACAGTAACCATTTGGTTGCCGGAAGTGTTTGTAGGCAGGTCTCCATTGATTTTGATGTAAACGACTCTGCGCGTAGTGGAATAGGTTGTGATCGCTGCCCCATCAAAGACTTCCGGAGTGCCATGATCGACTGAAGACACAGAACCGGTCGCAGTGACGCTGGTCGGAATGAGTTCAGGTATACCATAGTAGTTCCTAAGTGTGCCAACCATCGTAACCTTATTATGGAGCGCAAGTGCGGCATCGGAAGAGAATACCAACATCAATCCAGTAGCATCTTTGACAATATGGTTGCTCCCTTGGACTGCAACAACGGTCACTTCACCCAGATTCAGATTTGCTGCGATATCGTCGGTACCATCGGTCTTGCCACTGGAATTGTCAAGTTTGCCAGACCTCTCAGCCATATCGATCAAAGAGGCGATGGTATTGACAGAGTTCGTCTTCTGAGAGAACGTCACCGTGGCAGTACGGGTCTGGTTTGTGAAAGTGACAGAGCCGGCGTGAGCCGCCGAAGTGCTATTGGTACCGTTGGGCGTCACCTCCAAAGTGTTACCAACCTTAACAATATTGGCCCAATCCATTCCTGTCGCTGCCCAGGTCCAGCTACCGCCCTGCTCAACAGTAACGGTAACCGTCCTTTTATCCGTCTCGTTTGCCTCCCAGACAATGGATTCCGGAGAAACCGTGAGAATCACGGACGTGGACTTCAGTTCGTGGGAAGTGTTGAGAAGTTTCAGGTAGTCGCTATTTGAATCATAACCGAAGGCATATCCGTAAATATCCGCTTCCTGGTTATAATCGCTCTTATACTCTTCCTTGTCGTATAAGCGCACGGACTTGCTCCCGACAGTGACTCGGTCTACACTCTGAGAAGCAGGAAGGGTTCCTGTAATCTTGACATACACGATGCCCAGACTTGACTGATATGCGGTAATTGCCGACTCGTCAAAGGTTGTGGCGGTGCCGTGGTCCACAGGCCCGGACGGCTCAGAAACCGTTTGATAGGTAGTCGGAACAAATTCCGCAATCCCGTAGTAATTCTGCAACTTTCCGCTCATCGTCACGACGGAACCGACGGCAAAGTTGGTGCCGGACTTGTAGACGAGGAGAAGGCCGGTATTGTCTCTGACAATGATATTGCTCCCAGAGATTGCTACCACAGTGACTTCTCCAAGGTTAACGTTTGTCAGGATATCCCCGGAAGAACTACTGGGATTCAATTTACCAGGCTTTTGCGCCTCCTCCATCAGGCCGGCAATATTGTAGGAGCCCGCAGTGACCGTAACGACGCACGTCTTGGAATCAGGCGCAAAATTAGTTGTCTCCTTCGCCTTGATTGTAATCGTGCACGTACCAATTTTCAGGCCTTCGACCATATCATCCTCAACACGTGCAACGGTCGGATCACTGAATTCGTAAGTAATTTCACCACCGTCGGCAGTATAGGCTTGCGAAACGGACGTCCCTATCTCCTTACTCTCTCCAACCGCGACAGATATGGTTTCGTTTTCGATTTGCAAGTCGGGACTTGGCTTAGTACTGCCGGAAACAACAAGCTTGTAAATGGCAACGGAGTCACGACTCGAAGTCGCAGAATTATAGCAGTTAAAGATGGGCGAATCGTTATTAGGATTGAACTGCAGGATATTACGAGGATTGTCCCCGGTAAGACCAGCTTTCATCACAGTCTTTGCACCGACAGTAACCGTCCAACTGGCTTTCTGATCAGGGGTTGCCGTGTTCGTGGTTCTCAAATAACTCTTTGTCTCGCTACTGGCAGCGTAGATGTAGCCTTGAGCATTGCTCTCACCATTTGTAGCTTTGAATGCAAAGGTCCCGGACGAAGCTCCGGCCTCAACCTTGAAGACCGCAACTGCATCTCCTGGATCGGTAATCTTGTCATCCGCCTTGATAACGGCAGCTGCAGGCCGGTTGTTGCCGCTCTGAGTCGAGCTGATGGCATATTGGGTCGCATCGGATGCGGCGGCGATGATAACCTCACTGTTAAGGGTCAAATCATCGATACTGGTCACCTTCTGGTACACCTTGGGTGCCACGAGCGGGACACCGGCCATATTGACCGAGAAGCGATAAATCTTGCCGGACTCAAATTTGCCGGGAATGGTAACCGTCTTGGTGAAGGTGCCCTGGTTGGTCTTGACGGTGACGGTCAGTTTCTTGCCGGTCAGATCCACCGGAGCGCAGGCAAACCAGATATCGGACGCAGAACTGGTATTGACCGTGATGGTCTTGGAGCCGGAGTTCACCTCAGTAACTCCATCCGCAAAGTAAAAATACCAACGATACGCCCAATCCTCCTCGGCCGTGAGATCCACCGCCTCGATGGTCGCGCCATTCAGATTCAAGTTGGTAAGGGACATCTTACCATAGGAGGTCCAATGGCGGAAATCGAAAGAAACGGTCTCGGGAGGCGTACTGCCGGTCGTGGTTGAAGACTGGGCAATCAGAATCTGAGCCGCTTCATCCACAGAGGTGGCAGAAGGGGTCTGGGTAGTAGGAATCGTGACACCCAGACGATATCTTAGCTCACCGCCGGCCATGTCAGCCACATTCAGGTACGCCGAGGCGGGACTGACGGCAAAGAAAGTCCAAGAGGTTGTGTCAGCGGAAAAACTGGCCGAGAAAGTGGCAGTCTTAAAGTCCGCGGAAGGAGTGACCTCGGCATCCCTGACCTGGTTCGACCTCATGTTGAGGGCCACCTTTACCTTCGTGTCATTCTCAGTCCAGAGAGTAGGGTAATTGTTGCCGGTGGGATCGCCGAAGGCGGTACGGGTCGCTATGGACTCAGCAACAAAGTGGACAGTGTGCTCATCAGCGGAGGGAAGCATCTCAGGCTCCCGGACGCACCCGACAAACGCGGCCGCAGCTACTGCGACGGCGAAAAGGAATCTGTACATCTTTTTCATAATCGCAAAGCTTTTAATCATCAAGTTCACCCCAATCGACACCGACACCGTCGTCGATGTCACCGTCGCCGTCAATACTGACATCGCAGATCGCTGCCTCCGAGAAGAAGGGCAGCACGATGAAGACAGGAGTGGCGTAGGTCTCCTGCGCTTTTTCAAAGAGTTTTTTGGTCATTACTATAAAGGTTATTATATCGTTCTCAATACATCGCGGAACCGGCAGCCAAAAGCGCACAATTCCAAGCGTGCAAATTTATCATTATTTTATAAGTATATCAAACCGAGTTATCAACAACTTAATCAACAACACCCGATCCCGGTCCCCTGGCCCGGCATTTGTATTTTACAGCGACGAGTGCTATTTTTGATAGGATTATTGCGCAGCATGAAACGTCTTTCCCTTCTCCTTACCCTCCTGCTGACCTTCCTGGCCGGCGGCGCAGCCCGCGCCCAGCGCATCCAGGACGCCGGATTCCGCACCGTCGGCTATATCAAGGATGACGGCACCGTCCAGGATTCCGGATTCCGCACCGTGGGCTATATCAAGGACAACGGCACCATCCAGGACGCCGGATTCCGCACCATCGGCTACATCAAGGGCGGCACCGTCCAGGATTCCGGGTTCCGCACTGTGGGCTATATCAAGGACAACGGCACCGTCCAGGACGCGGGATACCGCACCATCGGCTACGTCAAGAAAGACGGCACCATCCAAGATGCCGCCTTCCGCACCATCGGCCACGCTCCCGGCATCCCCCTCTCCCACGCCGCCTGGTGGTTCTTCTTCCGCTGATTCCCTTTTTTACCCCCCAGCACCCTTCGGTCCCATCCTTCAATACCGTCGCCCCCATTACCGTCTCCTTTCGCCGCATTTCGCAACTCTCTGCATTTCAAATAATTACAAAATCAGGGTCAAATTTTTTACGACCCTGATTTCATAATTTGTTCAGATTCAGCGGGATACGAATTACGCTTCTTTTTCTTCCATCCCCCGATTCTTTTCCCTAACTTTGTACGAGACCCATTGACATCTGCCATCCGGATTTCGATTCATCTGAGAGGGAGATTTGAGGCGTAGAACTATGAAAAAGAAAAGATTCATTCCGGATATTCCGACACACAATTATCAGAAAGGTTTCGACGGAGACGTCTTGTTCCATTGTCTGAGGGACAGACTGGTTTTTTTCACACTCTTTTGTACCGAAGCTGTCCGGCGGGGCGTCGTTATCCTGACCCTCGACCTGATGTTTACACATACACATTCCCTGCTGAAAGTACGGAAAAAGGAACAGCTTTCCCGTTTCAACATGATTGTCGAGACGCTTTATGCCAAGGAATGCAACAGGCAGGCTGGCCGGAAGGGCCATGTATTCATGAAGACCTATGGCTGGGCACAAAAGAAAAGTAGCGCCAAAGTCCGTTCTGCGCTTGCTTACATTGCCAATAACGCCGTTGAAAAAAGGTTGTTCAAGCATAGTCTCGAAGACCGTTGGAATATGCTGGCATACGCAAAAAGTGACCATCCTTTCTCAGATCCTCTCATTATACGGAAAGCAACCCCAGCCATGAAGAAAGCCATCAAGATGGTGCAAGGAGCTCACCTGAGGGGACGATTTCTGAATTACTCCATGCTGAGCCGCCTTTATTCCCCTCTCAATCAAAAGGAACGAAAACAATTGACAGACTTTATCATCGTCACATACAACGTCGTTGATTTCAAAGCCGCAGCAGCGTATTTCGGCAGTTTTGACAAAATGATAGCCGCTTTCGACGCCACGACGGGATCGGAGTATGATTTAAACGAAGAATACGAGCCAGAACCCGACGTGGCATATGTTGAAATGGCGCGGCGGATGGAGAAAGACGGCTACGACCTGGCAGGGAAACGATTCCTGACGCTGTCTGTAGAAGAAAAGAAGCAACTGGCCTCTTACCTGGTCAGGTGTACAAGCGCCACGTACCGACAAACCTGCCGATTCCTTCATATCCCTTCGGCCGAAAGCGGGGAACAATAATCGTTTTAGTTGCAAATCACGCCTCTCCCGGGCAGATTATACGGGAAAGAATTCCTAAGGTATGGCGCCAATTCCCGGGCCTCAACCCCTAGAACATAAACACCAGCCGGTACTGGAGATGGGGTGAGAGGCTGGGATCTCCGTCGCCGATCCAGGCGAGGCGGGGGCCGATGGTGACTTCATGGGCCCAGTGGTCGCCGGTGGTGCGGCGGATGCCGTACAAAGGGGTGAAGACGAAAGCCAGGTCTTCGCCGCCGGCCCAGAGGCACTGCGTGCGGAAGGAGACGAAGTCGGCGGAATTCATATAGATGCTGCGGCCGGTCCGCGCCCGGCGTTCAAAATTCGTGTAAAT